>WBZU01000332.1_pt3 | contig 40930 bp, 41 predicted proteins | sample 5204311 | NCBI WGS metagenome assembly WBZU01 (sample SAMN12344359, study PRJNA552823) | activated sludge metagenome | biome: Activated sludge suspended growth; feature: Nitrification reactor; material: Wastewater; isolation source: activated sludge from nitrification reactor of wastewater...
GACTGCGGCGTCGCGTGCGACATGTCGCAGATGCGCAACGAGCGCGTTACGTTCCTGGCCAAACTCGGATCAACGCGCCGCTTGCCGATCGTCGACGAACCCCCGGCCGTCGTCGTGACGGCTCCGCCCGTTTCCGATGAAGCCCCCAAAGCCAAAGTGCGTCCGCCCGTCGGTCTCGGTGGTCACCGCTATCGTTTCCGTTTTGCGAAGACCGGCGCGATGGCGTTGCTCGGTCACCTGGACGTGGTGCGCGAACTGCCGCGTGTATTTCGCCGCATCGCCGAGCCGCTCGTGCACACGAAGGGCTTTCATCCCAAGCCTGACATGACGTTCAGCCCGGCGTTGTCGCTCGGTGTCGTGAGCCTCGACGAGTACGTCGACATGCGTCTCGTGCGAGCGGTCGATCCGTTGGAGGTCGAAGCAATTGTTTCACGCATGAACGATGCGAGCCCCGCGGGACTACGTTTCCTCGGAGGAGCGCTGCTCGGCGCGGACGATCCATCGATCTCGCGGATCATCGTCGGCGCGCGGTACATCATCGCGTTTGCCCGTGCGGCCCTGGACGTACCCGCAGGTCAAACAGCCGAAGACGTGCTCGCGGAGCGCGTGAGCAAAGCCATGGCGGCAACGAACCTGCCGATTCGGCGCAACATCGAAGGGATTGGCAAGACCGTCGATGTGCGGCAGTACCTGCTGCGCGCGGAGGTGGGCGGAGCGGAAGCTCGAGACGCGTTGCATCGCGCAGGCATCGTCGGGGATCTCGTGACGCTCGACGTGCTCGCATCGATCACGGGCACCGGAGCGGCGAAAGCTTCTGAAATCGCAGCGGTCATCGTGGGGGATGGCGTGACGCCTCCGCCGCATCGCAGTGTCCGTCTCGAGTTGTTCGGAGGGGCCCCGGACAAACGGTTGCAGCCGCTCGACTTGTCGGCGCTGAGGCAGGCCAAACCGAAGCCTGAACCGGTACGCGAACCGAGTACGCCCGATCTGCTCATCGACGCCGAGTGACGGAATATGTCCGTCCAGGGTACGTGCGCGCGTGGCTCCGCAGCAGTGCGACACGCGTGTCAGGGGGCGCGTTACGCACCTCGCGTGTGCGTGACGGTTTTGCCCGGATTTGAAGCTCGGCATCGCTCTTGCTGAGTCTGCTTCGTGGAACGTGTGAGCGTTCCGCACTTGGCTTACTTCGCTTTTGCTCGGTCGCCCGGCGGCGGCGTGTGCGGCTTTCCAGGCACGCCAGTCGACAAGGACCACGTCGCCGCCGGGGACCTGATTCATCGATTTACCAGGGCTTTTTCGCGACGTTTCGCCGCCGTACGAATCTACGTCGACCCACTCGACACGCTCGTACACTCACCGTCGTGTCCTCCTCCGACTGTGAAGATCGTTCATCCTCAAAGGATTCTCTGGACGTCGCCGGCGTACTCGGCGCCGCGGTTGCGCATGAACTACGCAACTTGCTCGCGTCGGCGTCTTCGTCGATCTACTTGGCCAAACGCAGCCTGGACAAACGCGATCGCCTCGTCGAGCATCTCGATTCGGCCGAAGCGGAACTGCATCGATCGCAAGACGTCATCGAACGCGTCTTGCGCCTCGTCCGAGGTGAACCGATCCATCGCGAGACGGTGCGCATCGCCGACGTGATCGACGCGGTCAAACGCAACGTCCAAGGTTCGTCCGTGCGGATTGATGTCGACCTTTCGCCGGCGGACCTCGAGGTCTCGTGCGAACCGCTGCTCGTCGAACGTTTGATCACCAACTTGTGCAACAACGCCGTCGAAGCGTTTCCGGATCGTTTGTCCGGGATGATTCTCCTGCGCGTGCGTCTCGACGAACAAGGTTGGCAGCTCGAGGTGCAAGACAACGGTCCCGGGTTTGCGCCTGAAGTTCTGGCGCGGTTGTTCCAGCCGGGGGTGACGACGAAATCGACCGGCACGGGCCTTGGCCTGGTGCTTTGCCGTTCAATCGTGCGCGTGCATGGCGGGGACATGAGGATCGATCGGTCAGGTTTGGGTGGAGCTCGAGTGCGCTGCACGTTCGTGAATGAATCCCGAACGGATGACTGACGGGTCATGATGCTCGGGTCATACGCAGTCGATTGGGTTTTCTCGTAAAACGAGAAAGCGACCGGGTCGAGTCAGGCGGACATTTTGGATTTCGTCCGTGCCAAACTCGATTCTCACCGGCGCACACGCGTGCCGCGCATCAGCTCGGCCACCGCTTCGCCGAGCCCTTCGAGCGTCAATTGAAACATCGGGAAAACATCGCGAATCACTTGCGCCGTGCCCATCGTGTATGCGCTTGGAGGATCCGGATTGAGCCACGCGCTGCGTTCGAAGTGTTCACGCAACATGACGAGCCATTTGATCCCGGCGACATGCGCATCTTCGCCCCACCCCGCTGATCCGAGGAGTTCATAGGGAGCCATCGAGGCATCGCCGACCATCACGAGCTTGTAGTGTTTGCCGCATTCATGAATCAAATCGCGTACGGAAACGGGGTCTTTGAACCCTTCCGTCTTGAAGACTTTCCCGTACACGCAATTGTGGAAGTAGTACGTGCGCAGCTCTTTCCAATGCGTCGCGCGTTTGGCCGCGCTGAACAGTTGCGACACCGTGTGCGCGTAAGGGTCCATCGATCCGCCCACGTCCATCATCAAAATGACCCGCGTATTCGGCCTTCGCGGCGGTCGAGTCACCACTTCGAGTTCGCCGGCATTTCGCGCCGTCGCGTCGATCGTTCCTTCGACATCGAGCTCGTCATCGATGCCCTCCCGGGTAAAACCTCGGAGCTTGCGCAAGGCGACTTCGAGTTGTCGGACGTCGAGCGTGAGGTCTGTCCGGTACGAACGATACTTCCTTGCATCCGCCGTATGAATGGCGCTTCGCCCGCCTGAACCTCCACCGACGCTGATGCCCGACGGATGAAATCCATTACGTCCGAACGGCGACGTGCCACCCGTTCCAATCCACCGATTGCCGCCGTCGTGACGTTCTTTTTGTTCCTTCAAACGCTCTTCGAATTGCTCGAGGACTTCTTCCAGATCGAGCGCTTCGATCATGGCGCGTTCTTCCTCGGTCAATTCGCGCATTTTCTTGGGGTTTTTCAGCCATTCTTGCAGTTCGTCGGCGATCTTTTTCGCTTCGACGGCGACGCCGCGAAAGTGTTTGGCAAAGGCAAGATCGAAGTCGTCGAGTTGCGTTTCGGAATGCACGCAGAGCGCTCGAGCGACGTGGTAAAACCCATCGAGCGAAGACTCGTGAACCCCGGCGGCCAAAGCTTGGCTCAAGGCGAGGGCTTCCTGTGTTCCTACGGGCACTTTTCGAGCCCGCAGCTCGTACAAAAAGTCGACGAACATAGGCGTTGATCTTATGCCCGTTTGGTATGCGATGCTTTCGATCTTTGTCGTCGCAACGATGAATCGATCAAGCGCACGTGACCTCCCCATGCGCGCGGCAGTTGTGTATGTTGGCGGCGATGGCGAACAAGGACGAACTGGTTCAATCCGTCAAAAACATCGTCAAACACTGGCGAGAGGGAAAACTCGCGGAAGCCTTCACGGCGTATCAAGGCTTGTTTTCTCAACCCGATTTCAACGAGCACCGGCCCGAAGATCAGCGGCAAGCGTTGAGGCTCATGGTGATGGCGAAAGGTGGCCCGGACCCCGAGCGGGCGACGCCGGAAATGGTGGAAGCGCATCGAGTCGCCGCTGCCATCTTGACGGATTTGGTCACGAAATTCGGCGAGCCGACAGATCATGAAATGCTGGGGGTTTGCCATCTGGTACTGGGAAATCCTGAAACAGCGAGCGCGATCTTTCGCGCCGGTTTGGCGATTGAACGAGCGCGAAATCCTCAATCGGACCTCTGTGGCTCGCTCATGAAACGCATCAGTTTGATTTAGTTCGCCGCGAAGAACGTGCCGCCCACGCAGCACGTGGTTGACCTTTGCCCGAGCGCATTTGTTACGATGCTTCGGGATCGCGACTTCTCATGGAGTCGTGCAGTTCACGCGCCGCGAATACCGGGGAGACGCATGCACATCATCACGGTGGCCAGCCAAAAAGGAGGCGTGGGAAAAACCACGATGTCCCTCAACCTTGGTCTCGCCCTCGCGCGTGCAGGCAATCGCACGCTCCTGATGGAGCTCGACGCTCAAGGCAGTTTGTGTTTGTCCCTGGGTTTGCCCGATCGCGCTCGTCCGGGAATCGCCGAGGTTCTGACGGGTACGGAGCACGTGACGAACGTGCTGCTCAAGACGCGAGATCCACAGCTGCAAGTGCTCAGCGTGGGCCGAGTGGATCCCACGACGGTGGCGGGGTTCGAAGATGCGCTCACGCGCGCGGGCACGCTTGGGAACATGCTCAAGCAGCTGCATGGCGAGTTTGACTTGATCCTGATCGATTGTCCGGCCGGACTCGGCAAAGTGACCACTCGGTCACTCGAGATCTCGACGCACGTGCTTTCGCCGCTGCAAGCCGAGCCTTTGGCGCTTCGTTCGTTGGGACAATTTTTGGCGCTCGTGGAGAAAATTCGTTCCGAGAAAAACCCCAACTTGAGGCTGCTCGGGATTGTCTTGTCCATGTTTGACCGGACAACCGCCGCGTCGCTCGAGGTCGCCGAAACTTTGTGGACGAAGTTTCCGGACGGGATGATCTTCGACAGCGTGATTCCTCGTGACGATGTGTTTTTGGAGGCGTCGTTGCGCGGTTCGCCGTTGCTTCTGATGCAGAAACGTCCGCCGCCGTTGGCGCGGCTCTTCGACCAATTGGCCACGGATGTGCTGGATCGAATTGCGGGACCCGACGGCGAAAAGGAGGAGGACGATGGCCCGATCCCGCTCCTCGTCTAATTGGGACATTTCGAACGCGCTCGCCGCGGCAAACTCGCTCTCCGCAGATGAGCGGACGAAAAAGCCGGCCGGGTCCGACGCGCTTTCTCCCAGCCTCGTGTCGTTTGCCACGCCAAACGCTACGCCCGCGGAACCTCCCGCTGTGGCTCCGGGATCGGTTCCGCGACCTCCGGGAATGCCATCGTTATCGATTCCACCGCCGAACATCGACGGTTCTGCGCCCAGCGAAGCGGCGCGAACATTGCCGCGATTGCCGGATTTGACGCATGTGAAGAACATGCTCGAGCGGTGCGAAAAAATCGTGCAATGGATCGGCGATGCCACCGGAGCCGTGAATGTATTTCTTGCCGACGCGGCGGGTTTACCCTTGGCAGGTTCGGTCCATGAAACCGAAACGCGTTTGGCCGGGTCGGGGCTCGTCGCGTCATCCATTGCGACACTGGCGACGGCGGTCCCGGGAAATCCCTCGCCGCAATTCGAATTGCACATCGGCGAAGGACCGTATTTTCAGATTATCGGGTTCAAAGCGGGGCACACGCTCTTCATCGTGGGGCTCAATCGCAACACGCCGCTGACGCCGAAACAAGCGCATGCGATTCGCTTGGCGTGCCGTTATGCCTTGGGCGATTTGACGGGCTGATGCTGGTTCAGCAATCCATGGCCGCGTCGATGCGCGTCATGGTGGGTTGATTGCCAAACCAGTTTTTGAAGAGTTTGCTGAAAAAACCCGGCTCGGGTTCATTACAGAGCACGGGCAAATACGACAAGGAAAAGCGCCTGCGCAAAGCTTCTCGAGCGGATTGCAAGCTCTCCGGGTCGTTTGGATCGTATTCGGTCAGGGCGATGCCGCAATGTTCATCGTCGGGTTCGTCGAACCGTTCGCAATCGCTGACATACAACGTGACTTTGTTCATGGTTGCCAACGTATCTTGGCGGAGTCGTGTGGCATTTCGATGGCAGCGTCGTGAAATGCCGGAGGCGCATGGCTGGAGCGATTATGCGATAATCACGCGGCGTTTTGCGTTATGCGCCGCCGTGCGGAACACGAAGGACACAATCACGCGTCTCGGTATGTCGCGGACGAATGGCCAAGAGACCGGCCGACTCGAGTCATGACGTCGTAGCGGCCAACGCTTCGATGATTTGGCGGATCGTGGCTTCCTGGCGCTTGACCCGGAGCGCGTGGCCCCAGATGCGCAAGACGCGCCAGCCTTTGCTGCGGAGAACTTGATTCACGACTTCGTCACGATGTTTGTTGGCGGCGAGTTTTGCGGCCCAAAATTCGGCATTGGTTTGGGGATACGTCGCATGCTCGGGGCAACCGTGCCAGAAACAGCCGTCGACGAAGATGGCCAATTTATGCTTCGGAAAGGCAAAATCGGGTTTACCCGGAATTGCGAATTGCCTGCGCCAACCGGTGATGTGGTGCTTGCGAAAAAGCTCGACGAGGACCAATTCGGTATTCGCGTTACCCTTACCTTTGACCCGAGACATGATCTCGGATCGTTTTTTCTTGGTAAATACGTCAGCCAGGTTTAATTGCTCCCCGTCTGGTCGCTCCAAACTCCCACCAATTTGGACTTGGGCACCTTGGTGATGATCCTCGCCGCTGCGGCCATGTCCTCGATCGTCGTGGCGCCATTCAAACAACGCTCGACTTCGAGCGCAATGCGATAAGCGAACAACGGTGGAACCGCATTGCCGATTTGTTTGGCAATCTCGACCTTGCTGCCCTTGAATTCGAACTTGTCCGGAAACGACTGAATGCGAGCCGCTTCGCGATGCGTGATGGGACGATGTTCCGTCGGGTGCAGATATCGGCCTTTTTCGGGTTTATAGAATTCCGTGCGAATCGTCACGGAAGGCCTGTCCCACCACAATCGACCAAAAAGGTCTGTCCCGCCAGACTTTTTCTTCACCCAACAATCGGGCGTGATGTCCGGGCGATTGCGCAGCAGATCCACTCGATTCCCGCCTGGAGGAACAGCGCGATAACGTTCCATACTGATTTCCGTGGGCGTACGACCGAAATGCAGGCGCAGCGTGGGATTGTCGCCTTGCGGTTCGATACCCCGCGGCGCGGGCAAACCCTGAAAAACCTTGGAGACAGGGACCCAATCGGGAACGTCGCGAAATGAATCCCGCAATCCATTGAGACGCTCGATCGCCTGCGGCGGCAAATGCGTGGGAATGGGCAAGGCAATCGGTCCGGTTCTGGAAGCCATGATGATGGCGCGTTGCCGAACCTGGGGCACTCCATAATTGGCCGTGCACAAAACCCCCGCCATCAGATGCTGAAATCTCAATTGTCGCAATCGCCCTTTGATTTGCTCGAATTCGTCACCGTCGAGCAATTGCGGCACGTTTTCCATAACGATCACGCGCGCAGAGCAACGCTCGGCAACTTCAATGAATCGCCACCACAACGCGCGCCGTTCGTCGCCTTCACGATTCTTGTTCAACAAACTAAAGCCCTGACACGGCGGGCCACCGATGACGACATCAGCGCGCGGGATTTTTCGATTGGAATCGAGAATGTCCTCAATCGGCCCATTCACCGCGTGTTCATTCTTCGGATCAAAATTGGCGCGATACGTGGCCACCGCGTCGTCGTTGAAATCGTTCGCCAAAACCGAATGAAATGGGCTGGGAGAAGCGGCTTCGGAACGACAAACAGGATTGGCTTCATTCGGCGCAAAAAGCTGATTCCACAGAAAACCAAGCGTGAGTCCGCCACAACCGGCAAATAAATCAATGACACCGTACGACGGCTGCTTTGCTGATGGTTTGGTGGAACGACTTCGCGTCGCAGGCGCAGCCGTAGGCCAAAGCTCGTACTGCTCGCTTTCACGCTCACGACGCGTACGCGATCGCCCGGGAGGGGTTTTGCCCGTCGGTTCGGCAGTGGCTTTCGAGGCACGCATACGGGTTCGCCCGAACGAATACCACGAACGCACGCCTATGCAAACGAGAAATCAGGCTGGTGCCTTGAATATGCACTCGCACAGCAACGCACCGGGACAACCTCGGTTATCCCGGGTCGCGTTTTTCTTGGCTTATGTGAAACGGTGAATCAGGCGGGAATTGAAAACGATCAGCCCTTGGCGGCCGCAATCGCTTTCGTCAATTCGGGAACGGCGGCGAAGAGATCCGCTTCGAGGCCGTAATCGGCGACCTGGAAGATCGGCGCTTCCTTGTCCTTGTTGATCGCCACGATGACTTTCGAGCCCTTCATACCGGCGAGGTGCTGAATGGCGCCCGAAATGCCAATGGCGAAATACAGCTGCGGGGCGACGATTTTTCCGGTTTGTCCAACCTGAAGATCGCTCGGGGCATACCCGGCGTCGCAAGCGGCACGGCTGGCGCCCATGGCGGCACCCAATACGTCGGCGAGCGGGTCGAGCACCTGATTGAATTTCTCTTTCAATGCTCGGCCGCCCGAGACGACCACGCGCGCTTCCGTCAATTCCGGACGAGCGCTCTTGACCTGATCGAACGAAACGAATTCGACGCGCTCGGCCGCTCTGCTCGCGCCGGCAAACGCCGCGTTTTCCACGGGCGAAGTGCCGCCTTGCGGTTCCGCCGCGGCAAACGCGCTTTGACGAACGCTGACGACCGCAATCGCCGTATTGACCGAGCAGATGCCGAAGGCATTGCCGGCGAACATGGGGCGCTTGTATTCGAGTTTTCCACCATTGGCCAAGACGTCGGTGATGTCGCTGGCAAACCCTGCATTGAGGCGCGCGGCGACGCGCGGGAGCAAGTCCTTGCCATACGCGCTCGCCGTGCCCACGACGACGGCGAAGTCTTTGCCGATGTTCGCCACGGTCGGTGCATATCGTTCGGCGACGTAATTGGCCAAAGACGCGTCGTCGACGACGAGGATCTTTGCCGCGCCAAACCCTTGGGCTTCCGCCGCGGCTTTCGCAGCTCCGCCGCCGATCACCAAAATCGAAAATGACCCGCCGATCACTCCTGCGGCTTTTTGCGCAAACGTAATCGCCGAATGCGTCGTCTTCTTGAGTTTGCCCTCGGCAACCTCCGCCACCACGAGAACGTTACCCATCTCAATCTCTCCTGTGGTTTGTCCTGTTATGTTGCCCGGGTTGTCTCAAAGAACCTTGGCTTCGTTCTTCAAACGCGCCACGAGGTCCGCGACGTCCTTGACCTTGATGCCCGCTTTGCGTGCCGCAGGTGCCGCAAAGCCGCGATACGAAACCTTGAGCGCCGTGTCGGCAGCGAGATCCGAGAGCTTCACTTCCGCGAGCGGCTTCTTCTTCGCCGCCATGATCGCCGGAAGTGCTGCGAAACGGACGCCGTCGTTGTACTTGTGCGTCGCGGGCGTCTTCATCGAGTACACGCTCGTGGGCGCGACGATACGCAAGTCGACCGTCACGACGGCCGGCAGCTTGACGCGCAACGTCGACACACCGCCGTCGACTTCGCGACCGACGAGAAGCGCACCGGCTTCTTCTTTGATTGTCGCGGCAAACGTCGCCATGGGCCAATCGAGAAGCTCGGCGAGGATTTGTCCGACCTGGTTCGAGTCACCATCGACGGCTTGTTTGCCCATCAAGACGACGTCGGGTTTTTCTTTCTCAACCAACGTCTTGAGAGCTCGCGCGATGAGATCGCCATCGAGTTTGTCATCGGTGGCATCGACGCGGATCGCGCGATCGGCACCGGTGGCCAAGTTGGCGCGCAACGTCGTTTCCGTCTCTTTCGGTCCGAACGTCACGACGACGACTTCACCGGCACGCACCTTGGGTTGCGTTCCGTTCTCGGTCAAACGCAACGCTGCTTCGAGAGCGTATTCGTCGAACGGATTCGGTTTCCATTCGAGGCCCGTGGTGTCGATCTTGTCTCCGGAGGCGGGGATTTTGACTTTGTTCGCGTTGTCCGGATCAGCGACGCGCTTGAGAGGGACGAGGATCTTCACGGTTCGGCAGGCTCCTTTCTGACCACCGCCGAAGGTTCGGCAAACCAAACGGGCGGCACGCACGGCATCGCGACGACGCGGCTGTGCCTTTCGGCAAACCCAGCCGCAAAAACGCGCGCTCCGGCTTGGGGCCAAGGGCGAACCGAAGCCCCAAAAGTTCAATCTGAGCCGCGGCTGGACGATCCCGTCCGCCGCGCGCGGCGTGGCTCATGACAGCATTGTCGTTGTGCGTCAAGGAGCCTGCTACCCTTCCGCACCGTGGCCGTCTCAACCGACTTTCTCGTCATTGGCAGTGGCGTCGCCGGACTCACGTTCGCACTCGATGTCGCCGACCATGCCAGCGTTCTCATTGTCACCAAACGCGCCGCCGATGAATCCAACACACGTTGGGCTCAAGGCGGGATCGCCGGTGTTTTTTCACCGGAAGACACGTTCGAAGCGCACATCAAAGACACCCTGATCGCAGGCGCCGGACTCTGTCACGAAGTCACCGTCGACATCTGTGTCCGCGAAGGTCCGGAGCGTCTTCGCGAACTCATCCAACGTGGAGCCGTGTTTGACCGCGACGAACGAGGCGACATCGCGCTCGCTCGCGAAGGCGGACACAGCGCACGACGTGTTCTGCACGCAGCCGATGCAACAGGCCGCGAAGTCGAACGCGCGCTGCTCGAACGGTGTCGCCAACATCCCAACATCACGCTGCTCGAACACCAGATGGCCATCGACTTGATCCTCATGTCGAGGTTTGGCGGACCGGATGTGTGCGTCGGCGCGTACGTGCTCAACACGGCTTCAAAATCCGGTGGCGAGAACGCGAAAAGCCACGAAGTGGAAACGTATTTGGCCAGATCGACGATCCTCGCTTCCGGAGGCGCGGGCAAGGTCTATCTGTACACGTCAAACCCCGACGTCGCGACGGGAGACGGCATCGCGATGGCGTATCGAGCGGGCGCGGAAATCGCGAACATGGAGTTTTACCAGTTCCATCCGACATGCCTGTATCACCCGCAAGCGAAGAGTTTTCTCGTCACCGAAGCGTTGCGCGGCGAAGGCGCCATCCTGCGTTTGCCCGATGGAACTCCGTTCATGGAGAACCACGATCCCCGCAAAGAACTGGCTCCACGTGACATCGTCGCCCGCGCGATCGACTTCGAGATGAAACGAACCGGCAGCGACTACGTGCTGCTCGACATCACGCACAAGCCGGCAAGTTTCGTCCGCGAACACTTTCCAACGATCCACGCCGAGTGTTTGCGGTTCGGGATCGACATCACGGCGCAACCGATCCCCGTCGTCCCGGCAGCTCATTATTTGTGCGGAGGTATCTCGACGGATTTGCACGGACGAACCACGATTCCTGGTCTTTGGGCCGTGGGCGAATGCGCATGCACCGGCCTGCATGGAGCCAATCGTCTCGCGTCGAACTCGCTTCTGGAAGGTCTGGTGTTTGGCCATCGCGCCGCGGTCAAACTCGTCGCGGCACTGCCGGAGCTGCGGACAAACCCTCTTCCGAGCGTTCCGGAATGGCAAGCCGGTGCGGCCGTGGCGAGCGACGAAGAAGTCGTCATCACGCACAATTGGGACGAACTTCGCCGCACGATGTGGAATTACGTCGGCATCGTTCGATCGACGACGCGTTTGCGTCGCGCGGCCCGACGCATCGCGCTGTTGCAAGAAGAAATCCGCGAGTATTACTGGCGGCACTTGGTCACGCGCGATCTGCTCGAGCTACGCAACATCGCTACGGTGGCGGAGCTCATCGTGGGTTGTGCGGCGTCGCGTCACGAGAGCCGCGGACTTCATGCGACGATCGACTATCCCCAAACGAGCGAGCAGTTTGCCACGGACACCGTGGTCAAACGCGGCGTGATGCCCCATTTGCGAGGACGTTGATGCGCGACGACGATCAAGAGCCGTCCAGCGATCCGTTCGGCCCGCTCGACCCCATCGACGGAGAACGCTCCATGACGCTTTTCGGAGCGATCGCGTGGACCTTTCTCTCGACTTCGACGTTCCTGCTCCTGCTGCTTCTCTTGGTGTCGATTCGCCCCGGCGTGCAAGGCGATCTCGTCACGAACTTCGGCGCGCAAGTCTTCGGCACGTTGCTCACGTTGTTCTGCATCCTGCGTCTGTACGCGCCAAACACCTCGATCCGTCATTTTCTGGGGCTGCGAGGAACTCACCCGGGGTTTTACGTTCTCGCCGCCGTGCTCGGCGTCATCATTCAGCTCCCGACGACGGCGCTCTACGATGCGATCCTGAAGCGCAATCCGCTCGAGACCGATCACGATGCTTTGTTCATGGATGACCTCGCGCGTGGTCGTCCGTGGCAAGCGATCCTCTTTTTCATCATCGTGCTCGCGGGACCGTTTCTCGAAGAAGTGTTTTTCCGCGGAGCGTTGTTTCGGCCCTTGAGGAAAGAGAACGCGACGAGCGCCGTCGTGCTCATGTCGACGGTGTTGTTTGCCTTCGTGCACCTGGAAAAACAGATCTTTTTTCCCATCGCCATCGTTGGGTTTGTCTTGGGCATTTTGCGCACGGTCAGCGGTTCGCTGATCCCGAGCATCATCATGCACACGACGTTCAACGGCGCGGCGTTTTGGTCGATGTACACCCGCTTCAAGTCCGGCGTGGCAACGTCGACGGAACCTCCGCCGCCCTGGTCGCTCATCGCCGGAGCTTCCTTGGCCACGTTGTTTCTCGTGGTCATGACGGTGGTCATCGGTCGCTACAGCCGCTTGGCGAAAGATGCCCGAAGCGAGGACTTTGCATGAGTCGTCCGGAAGTCAAAACCGCGCTGTGTCTACCGGGTGGAGGCATCACCGGCGCGCTGTACCAAATCGGAGCGCTCGCCGCACTTCAGGACGGCATTCGAGGTTTGGACGGACAAAGTTTTTCCTTGTACCTCGGACAATCGAGCGGCGCGAGCGTTGCGGCGGCATTGGCCGGAGGCGTGGAGGTCGATCGGTTGTACCGTGCGCTTCTCGATCCGGCGTCGGACTTTTTCCCGCTCGAACGAAGCCATATTTTTCATGTCGACATCGACGAATGGCGTCGAGCCTTGGGAACGACGTGGCTGGCGCTTCGGCACGCAGCCGAGCGATTGATTGCGCGTCCCGATCCGGCGGCACCGGCGCCGGCGCATTTGTATTTGTGGGAGCAGATCGATCGATTTGCGGATTCTCTTCCGTCGGGACTTTTTACGCTGGACCGATACGAACGTTTTTTGGCGGAATGTTTTTTTCGGCGCGGCGTACCGAATGCATTTCGCGAAATGCCTCGGGCATTACGCATTGCAACGCACGACGTGGATTCGGGCGATTGCGTGGTGTTCGGCGCGGAAGGCCATGACGATATACCGGTATCGTTGGCTTGCGCGGCATCGCTTGCATCGCCGCTGTTTTTCTCACCGGTACGTATCGGGCATCGGCATTTCATCGACGGCGGTCTGGGGCACGTGGCGCATTTGGATATCGCCGTCGAAATGGGCGTGGATTTCGCAATCGTGGTCAATCCCATGGTGCCCGTTTCGGTGGATCGGCGCGCAGTCCCCACGGGTCATGGCATTCGAGAAAGCATTCGCGACAAGGGGCTTTTTTGGGTGCAAAATCAAGCGACGCGCATTGGCGCGCATGTGCGGTTGCGTCAGCACGTGGAAGAGATTCGCCGCACGACGAAAATGATGGTGCTCGTGCTGGAACCCGAGCCGACGGACGTATTGATGTTTTTGCACAATCCGGCGAATTTGGCGGCCAGGCGGGCGATTCTCGAAGTGGCGTACCGAACGACGCGGGATCGCATCGAAGCGTGGATGGGGCGAAATCGCGATGTGGTGGAGCGCCTGGGGTGGGAGCGCGCGGAATAGGGTTTGGCGCGGTCATCGTCGAGCGGGTGAACGCGCATTGCGCGATACGCGCAAGACGTTTTTCCTGGAACCAGTTTGGCGCCAAATATCAGATTTTCGGTTAACGAGACGCACCTAACCAATTTGCTCGGTTATGCCGTACGTGAAATGGAGGGGATGGGTATTCCCATTACGCCATCGCCGCCGGCGAGGCCAAAGCGGCCATGGAGAAAATGCCCGAAACGGTGGATACGAAAAAGCAGCGACCTGCGTCGTAGGTACGTCTGGACCAACTTATCGAGGGCGCGATTCGATTCACCGAAGAGCTATGTCGCGAGCGTTTCGTCGAGCGTCGCGGCAAAAAGCACCTTGTCTTCCAACTGCTCGAGCCACTCGGTATCTGCGGTTTGTATACGCGCAACGACGGTCTCGGGAAGAGGGCCAAACTTACGCCGCAACTGCCGCAAGATGGCCTCACGTCGTCCCTGCAGTTGTCCTTGCAGTTGTCCCTGCAGTTGTCCTCGCAGTTCCGCCCGCCGTTCATACATGTCCATGATTTCTTGCGTGTTCACGATGAACTCCTCGTCCGCAGCCAAAGCCGGCTCCGCAGCCGCTTCGATTCGGTACCGTACCAGAATCGGCAGCGCAATGCACTTTTCAAATTCATCATCGGAGAAGGTTTTGAGTTCCGCAACGGCGCGTTGCAAGGTTCGTCCGCGTCCCATCAGCCGCAAGAACAACGTCGAACGCTCTTCGGGCAGTTCGCTCAGGACCACGATCGACGTGGCATTCACGGGAGGCAATTCGTACACCCCACACGGCCAATCGGCGACCTGCCGAGCCCAAGTTGCATCCAGCGCACTCAACGGTTTGCCCGCGCAAAGGACCCATTGATGAGGCAAACCCGACATCTCCTTCGGCTTACGCAAAATATGTCGTAAATTCAGAAGCTTGCGCAAACAAGCCTCCACCTCGAGCACCTCCGGCGGCGCCGAAAATACCTCGAACGAACACGGTCTTTCCGTCATTCGTCCCAGCAATGTGTTTGTCACGGGCGACGCGCGGCTCAGATCGGGCACGAAGTAACCATCCGCCTGCTGCGGATCCGGGCTCACCTCCATCGCAGACGTAAACGTACCGCGATTTTCGAGACTCGCGCGGAGCATTTGCTTGCCCAGTTGGTCATGACGCATGCGCACGAGCCGCGTTTATCGCTACAAACCAGGTCTGTCAAGGAAATGGTCGGGCAAGGTGCAGTTTTGTCGATAGATTCGTACGAGAATGACGAACCATTGCGATGAGGGCCGTTATGTTTGGCACGATCCGCCAAAAAGAAACCCGCCGGTTGCGCATCAACCACTTTCTTCGGGGGAGGCTCGACGCATCTGTTGGAAATGACGATCAACACCTTTCCCGAAAGGCCCAAGCACAAGATCGAAAATCTTCGCACCTCGACACTGCAACGAACGTCGAATCGAAGCCCAACCGCGTCGGGCAACGGTCAACCATCGAACGTCGACCTCAGTACCTGTAAGTTCGTGCAATCTGCTCCGTTGATCGCGTATGCTGCACAGAACGTGCACGTGCCCTCTTGAAACTGCGCACCAGATGCGTTCTCCTCGGAGCACTTCGATGTTGTCTGCAACGACCCGCAATCATCTTCCCGCCCTCGCTCTCTCCGTGATCGCTCTGTCCATGCTCGGTGGATGCGCGAGCTATATTCCGTTCACGCACGAACTACGTACGGAACACGGTTTGACCGACGACGAGGTAAAAAACCTTCAGTTCTATGTGTCGCACGATGTGACGTTGCGTCGTGAAGTTGAATCCGGCGGCCGAAAGGTCACACCGGGTCATAAGCTGCTCTTGATTTCCGGCAAGCAAATCGAAGAAGTCGTGATTCCGGCAAAAACTCCGGGAGTTGCCGTCAAAGTGGGCCCACGCGCGCTGGCCGTGAGTTTTCAGCCGGGAACGGCCATGATTTTCGCCTTGAAAGGCTCGCGCCTCGCCCTGGAAAACGGATTCTTGCGCCCCGTGCCCATTGCCGAATCGCGTGATTTCGCCGGGCAACCGTTGGCCAATCTGCTAGGACAACAATTCGCCAAACCGCCGAATCCATTCCCGGGCAACGACGGAAACAATACGACGTCGCTCGTGCCCACCGACGACGCCACGGGCAATTATTGGCTCGATTCCGATAACGCCGGACGCGTGCTCTTCGCCGAAAAAGAATGGAACGCCGAAGACAATACGCTCCAAGCGCATTTGCTCATCGACAGCGATCAATTGGAAAACGTCGACAAGAAAAAGACCGTGCTCGGCGGCGTCAAACTCGAAGGGCAGTGATCGCCCGCTGGTTTACCGGGAAAATTACCCGGCCAAACTCGGGTCCGTCAGCATCTCCAGCGCCAAAGCATCAATCGCCGGCCTGTCCACATCGGCCGGCAGTTTGCTCGCATTCGCCGCTTCATCCATTCGCAAGCGCAAACTCTCGGTCTGTGCGAGCAACGCATCGAACGCCCAGGCTCCATCACGAATGGCATGCAATTCGGCAAAATCAGGGCGACGCACGATGAGCTCTCCGCGTTCGAGGATTTCAATCGCCATGCGCATCAGCCGAACCAAATGCATGGCGTGCTTCGTATCGTATCCGTGTTTTGCTTCGAGCTCCGCACGCGCGCGATTTCGTTCGGCCTTCCACGCTTGATACGATTCCCAATGTTTCTGCGCCGCACGATACCGTTTTTCCGCATTCAGCGTCACCACGACATCCGGCGGTAAATGCAACGCCAGCGTCGCGACGGCCCGCATTCGTTCCTCCATATCGGCCTCCGTGGCGGAAAGAGCGTCCCGGTAAAACGCGTCGAGACGTTCTTCAATGGCAATACGTGTCGCTTTGGGCATATCGATGTTGTCGATGCCGTAACTGCGCATCATCTCCGCAATGCCTTGTTCGATGCGATTCTGATCATCGCGGCTCGACGTGCTGTTCCCGATGGGCAAACCAAATTCTTCACGCGTCGGCTTGTTTTTGGGCGGATCGAGCAACCACGAGCGATGCGTTTTGATCTTCTTGAGCTGCGCCATCGCATACCCGTGAAATGTTTGCTGGACCTTTTTCGTCAAAAATCGATGTCGCTCGGCATGCAGTTTTCGCCACAATGGCGTGGCCAAAATCCAATCGCGTTCGTCGGCGAAAAGAATTTCGAGCGCATTGGGATTGGCCAATGAACACAAACCAATGAACTTGGATAAATCGAAAATGACCGACTCCATTTTGATGTCGAGCGCCCGCGAGGCCGTCGGATGAGCCTGCAAACGCGGAAGAATCATGGTCAAAAGCTCTTCGTCGAGCGGACCTTCGTGTTGCTCGAACGAACGAAACAACGACAAACGAATGGGCTGTGGAGCAATACACACGCCGCGTAAATCCACGTCCGAACCTTCACGCGCCGTACCGTGCGCTTGGCTTCCGGCCAAGGTGATGTAAAGCGTGCGTGGAGCAAGAGGAAACATGGGCGGCGAATCTTTCATGATGGGTCGGCATGGTACCACGCATCCGCCGGGAAAACAGCGACAAACGCACCCGCACGCACGACGTTCGCGGTTCTCACCACGATCCGCCGCATAAACCATCGAGCTCATTGTTTGACGGAACGAAATTCAAGGACTGGCGTTACCGCATTGCGGCCCCATGCCTTACGCAAGATCGTGCGCTCCAACCACACATTGCCAACGGCTGCCGTGTTTCTGCTCGTTTGGCTCGGCGCAACCTCGGTGTGGGCCGCAGATCCCTTGGTCGCCAAAAAAGCAGGACAAGCGCGCACACCCACGCCCATGGTTCGTCGCGGCCTCATTCTGCCGTCGAGAATGATCGATGTATACACGCAACCCTTTGTCGAACGGCCCGTCGGGAGTGATGTGCTGCGGGCGGCTCCGAGTTTTGGCGCATTGTGGGGAGTATCTCCCGAATGGCATGCGGATTTTCAGCTGACACCGTTTTATCTGCCAAACCATACTGCCGGCCCCGGACGTTTGGCCATCACCCATCGGCTCATCAAGACAACGCCTTTCGATCTCGGCGTGGCGTTCACCATTGCGTTTGATCCGACAACCCCAAACTTCATCGGTTACATTCAGCCGGGCATTGCGACCATTTATCGGACGAAGGGACCGGTGCGTATCGATTCCGGCGTGCAAGTTCCGCTGTACACTTCACCGGATGCCCATTGGGGTGTTCGAGTCCCCGTGTCGGTGTATTTTCAAATCACCGATCGGGTGCATTGCGGCTCGACTGGCGCCTTGGTCATTTCGGATCTCCGCGAGACGCAATCGACGACGTCTTTTCCCTTGGGGCTCACGGTTGGTTACAGCGCGGGGCCCGAGCTGGATTTTGCAGCATTCACGCCGTACATCACGTGGACAAACTTTTATGTTCCGGCAACGGGCATATTCGATACGAAATCGTTCGTCGCGGGGATTATCGCCGATGTGGCCTTCGAGGTGCCGTGACGCGCGTCACTCGATCGTCGTATCTTTTCGCAATTCCCAAGCTTCATACGCGGGAACCCCGAGCTTGGCGAGCGACGGCAAAATCACCTTATGGATCCGCTCTTCGAATGCGACATGACGCGCTTTGGCCGGCGCCAAACCCAAGGTGTTCGCCAAATCCGTCTCTTCGTCCTCCACCCCACCCCCGTGGGCGCGATCGTAATGAGCAAACGCAAAGGCCAAATCGGCGGCGAGCCATTCCTGTTCGTCATCGGTCAGACGGGGAAAAACCAAGCGCGCAAGTGCCCAGCCAAACCGATCGTGCAAGATTTCATCGCGCAAGAGAATGCGCAAAACAGCTTCGACACAAGGATTTTTCGTATGGGTCAACAACGTCTGCAAAATGCCCACGGACGCCGTTTCACCGACGCAAAACATCGATGCGGTCCAACGAGCGACGAATAAATGAGCCGGCAAATCGCGACGTTCGAGTTTGACGTCTGCGGGCGTCAATTCCACGCCTCCTTGCCCACCGAAGATATCCGCGAGCTTCGCGCACAATTCCGTGTGCCGAGCTTCGTCCGTCAACAGACGCGACGCGGCGGAGGTCACTTCGAGCGGCAGGTTCATCTCGCCAAACCGCGCGATCAATTCGCCGAAGACGATGAGCGAGCGATATTCCGAGCTTGCACGAGAGGCCCAAGCAAACCGCGCGACCTCGATTTGCTCGGGCGTGAAATCATCCGGGCGAAGTTTTTCCCAGGGCGGACGTTGATATCCCCGCTCCATGAATTGGCGGTGCAGCGTGCCAAACAGTTTTTCGGTGGTTCCGAGCGGAACTTTCATCTTCGCCTCGCGACGACTTGTTCAGCGCGTCGGCGCAGGCGTATTGATGTGCTTTGGCTGGGGCGTCGGCTTTGCCGTGGGCAACGGCGGAGGTGTATTCACATGATCCGGCTCCGGAGCTTTTGTCGGAGCGGTATTGATGGTTTGTCCCGGCGGAGGAATGTTCGCGGCGGTCGTATCGGGAGCCGGCGTATTGATATGCTTGGGCTCGGGAGCTTTTTCCAATTCCGGCGTCGGTTGGTCCGGTTTCCGTTCGTTGATCGGCGTGACTTCTTTTTCCTTCGGGGGCGGCTGATCCGGCGGAGCTATGTTGATGTATTTTTGCGGGCGCTCGTTCACATGCGGACTGCTGCATCCGGCAACGGCGGGGACGGTCAACGTAGCGGCAGCAAGAACTCGAGCCCGAATTCGCGCAAGACGAACAGGATCCATGGCCATGATGGCCGAGTATACACATATTCGCTCTTCGTCCAACCGAAAAATCGGAATGTCGCCGAAGCTTCGTCGGTTTTGAGCACGTCCGACAACCAAGATCATGAGGTCTTCTTTTTGTCGTTCACACGTCCCATCGAACAACGTCCATTTTGCGGTACCTTGGCAACGCATTGCGCAAAGCCGCGCGAGCAACGATTCCTTTTCCCAGCTCAGCCTGGACGGACTTGGGAAAAGCATTGACCTTCGTCAATTCACGTGCTCCGCCCTGATGAACAGTGTATGGTCGGGACAATCCACGGAGGAATTCGGATATGGCTCATCATGTCAACGTGAACCGACGGAAATTCATGGAAATGGGAGCGGCGAGCGTGGCCCTTGCTTCCACGAGCGGGTTTCTCCTCGGGTGTACCGGACAAGCGCTCGAAAAACCCACGACGACCGCAGGTTCGTCGCCGAACAAGATTTCGTACTTCGACAAATTCGGCGTGACGGAAGAGATGATTCGCGAAGGAATCGCCGAGGCCCTGAGCCACGGTGGAGATCGAGCGGATCTATTTTTCCAGCACCGCGTGCTCAATTCGCTCCAGCTCGAAGACGGCGAAGTCAATCGCGCGTATACGCGGGTCGAATTGGGTGTGGGTGTGCGCGTCGTGCGCGGGGATCAAACGGGGTATGCTTATACCGAAGAATTGACGCGTGAAGCCATCGTGCGCGCGGCGCGTACGGCCGCGGCGATTGCGGATGGTCCGGCGACTGCGGGTCCGAAAGTATTTTCCGTCAGCAATGGTTTGCCCAAGCGCTACGTCATCGATGTGGCGTGGGACAACGTCAAAGCCGGTCAAAAAATGCCCATCCTCGATGGCGTCAACGCGTCGATTTTCAAAGCGGATGCTCGGGTCAAGAAAGTCAGCGTCGGTTTTACGGATGAATCGGGCGCGGTGCTCATTGCCGACAGCAGCGGGCGCATCGTCGAGGATATTCAGCCGATGACCAGTCTGTACGTAAATTGCGTCGCCGAACAAAACGGGCGTCGAGAATCGAATGGATACAATGTCGCCGGACGTCGGGGATTGGAATTCTATTCGCCGGATCGTATCGCGCGCGTCGTAAAAGAAGCGGTCGCTCGAACGACGGTCCTCTTCGACGCCGTGCCGGCGCCGACCGGAGAAATGCCCGTGGTGCTCGGAGCCGGTTCGTCCGGGATACTCCTGCACGAAGCCATCGGACACGGGATGGAGGCGGATTTCAATCGCAAAAACACGTCGATTTATTCCGACAAGATCGGCAAGCCCGTCGCCAAACCGTTCGTCACCATCGTCGACGACGCGACACCCGAATATGCGCGCGGAGCCATCAACGTGGATGACGAAGGAAATCCGGCCGGGGTCACGACCCTGGTCGACAAGGGAACTTTGGCGACCTACTTGCACGATTCCATTTCGGCGAAACATTATGGGCTCGCACCGACGGGCAATGGCCGCCGGGAAAGCTACCAATTCGCGCCCATGCCGCGTATGCGCGCGACGTACATGTTACCCGGGCCGCACGAGCACGATGAAATCGTGGCTTCGGTCAAACAAGGCATTTATTGCCAAGGGTTTTCCAACGGGCAAGTCAATATCGGTGCCGGCGATTTCACGTTTTACGTCAAAAACGGTTTCCTCATCGAAAACGGCAAATTGACTCGTCCCATCAAGGACGTGAACATCATCGGCAATGGGCCGCGGGTGCTCGAGCTCGTCGATATGGTCGGCAAGGATCTCGTGATTGACGAAGGCGGCTGGACGTGTGGCAAAGACGGCCAATCCGTGCCTGTTTCGCAAGGTATTCCCACGGTGCGCGTCGCCTCGATCACGGTCGGCGGTCAAACCAAGAAGCAAGGTTGAGAGGAGGCCCGACATGGCGAACGAATCAATGCTCGAAATTGCAAAAAATGTCGTGGCTTTGGCCAAGCAAAAAGGCGCCGCGGAGGTGGCCGCCGTGGTCTCCGAAACGCGGGATGTCGACGTCACGTGGCGCGACGGAAAATTGGAAAAGATTTCCGAAGCCACGAGCCGTCAACTCGATGCGCGTCTTTACGTCGACGGTCGATATTCGGCATGTTCGACGAGCGATTTGCGTCCCGATGCCTTGGCGGTTTTTCTGGACAATGCCGTTGCTCTGACCCGCACGCTGGTCAAAGATCCCTTCCGCAGTTTGCCCGATCCGTCGCTTTACGGCAAAGTGGCGACGAGCGAATTGCAGATCGACGATCCGCGCGTTCATGAAATAGCGGCCATCGATATGCGCCGCGCCGCGCAAAAAATGGAGGAATCCGCGCGCAGCGTCCAGGGCAGCAAGGACTTTCTGAGCGTCACGACGGGTATGAGTCATTCTTCCCGCATGACGACCCGCGTGCATTCGAATGGTCTCGAAATCGCCTTTCCCAGCACGAACTGTTCCATTTGGACCGACGTGAGCATTCAGGACGGCGATGGACGGCGGCCCGAAGAAGGCGATTATGCGGTGGCTCGATTCGCCGCGGATCTCATGGATCCTGTGGCCATGAGTCGCCGGGCGGCGGAGCGGGCGGTCGCGCGACGAGGCGCAAAGAAAATGGCCTCGGGCGTCATGCCCATCGTCATTGAAAATCGGGCCGCCGGACGATTCTTCAGCCATCTGTTCGGGCCGCTCATGGGTGCTTCTCTCCAACAAAAGCGCTCGTTCCTCGAAGGAATGCTCGGCAAGAGCATCGGCAGCGACAAACTCGATGTCACCGACGATCCTCTGTTGCCGCGAGGTTTGGCATCCCGGCCTTGCGACAGCGAAGGTATCGGCGCCAAACGAATGACCATTTTCGAGCAGGGCGTCTTGAAAAACCATTACATCGATACGTACTACGGAAAGAAACTCGGCGCCGCGCCCACGACCGGGGGCATGTCGAATCTCTCGTGGAAACTGGGCACGAAAGATCGCAATGGGCTCATCGCGGACGTCAAAGACGGCGTATTGATCACGGCTTTCCTCGGCGGCAATTCCAATGGGACCACAGGTGATTTTTCCGTGGGTTTCCAAGGATTCGCGATTCGTGGAGGTAAACTGGCGGAGCCGGTGTCGGAAATGAATCTTTCGGGAAAACATTCCGAAGCCTGGAAACACCTGATTGCGGTCGGTAATGATCCGTTCATGCATTCATCGAGCCGCACGCCGACGCTTGTTTTCGACGGATTGCAAGTTGCCGGGATGTAATCGCATCCGCTCGAATGGCTTTGCAACCTTCGCGGGGCCGAGCCGCGCATCGACTGCATTCGCCCCCTTCCCTTCTGACCAAAACGGTGTACACTCGTTCGACGCTGGACCACCTTCGGCCAGCATCGACATTTTTCTTGGAGGCTTCATGAAACTTCGTACGTTCGCGCTCACCGTGGTCGCCGCATGTTCGCTCTTTGCGTGTGATCAAATCGGCGACAAAATCAGCGACGTCTTGCCCGAATTGACCCTGGGGGGCGAAGACGGCATTCCGCCCGTTTCCGGCTCGACGAAAATCGACGTGCCGGCCGATTTCATGTGCGGAAATCCGATTCAAGATCCGCAAAAGAAATACACGATCACGACGGAAGGCACCGATCAGGAATGCCTTTTCACGTTTGATCAAGACGTAACCGTGCTCAAGGCGGAAGAATATGCGAGCCGTCCGGAATTGAAGGGCGCGCAATTGGTCAAGCGCGTCGACATCGACGTGAAGAAACTGGGTGTCGCCGATCAAGCCGGCAACCCGGTCCAGCCGAAAGATTTGACCGGCACCGCGTTTGGCTCGACAATCCTCACGATTGACGACTTGGCCAAGACGCCGCCGTTCACCAAGTCCATCGAAGGCGAGCCGATTGCCGAATTGAAGACGCTCGTGCAGAACAAGCAGGACATCGTCATTCCGGTGAGGGTCCAAATCCTCGTGAATATGGCGCCCGCGCCGCCGACGCAAATCGCGCTCGATTTCGACGCCCAACCGAACCTCGTTTTCGGATTCTGATCGTTTCTCTCAAAACGACCGGAAAAACTTCATCGTCTCCACCGCATAATAGTCGTCCGGCACTTGATGCCCGAATTGAGCGTCATACGCGCAATAACGCACGACGTCCTTGCACCCGCTGTATTCCACGCAATCCTCGGCCGATCCGGACGCCAAGGTAATGCCCAGATCCGTAAACATTGAGCTGCATTGATTCTGCCCGATCCAATAATCACGCACTTCCTCGCCGAGCGTGATGTCGAAATACGGGTCGCCTTTACCATGCATTTCCCAAATCGCGGCGGAACCTTGACAAACCACCGTGGGGCTCTGCAAGTAATAAATGCCATTGGCGGCGACCGGCACGGAAGCGCGGAACACATCTCCTCGCAAACAAGCCAATGCGCTGGAAAAGTCGCCGCCCCAGCTTTGGCCCGTGACGAATACCCGATCCGCATCGATACAATAATTCTTCTTCATGTAATCGATCATCGCGTCGATGAACGCCACGTCCTCCTCACCCTTGGCGTTGGTGTCGGCTGCGCCCGGACCGAGTTGCCAACCGATCGCCGGCCCCCAACTGCCCCAATCCCGCTGGAGTGCGTCGGGATAAACGAATATTTCATTGGCCATCGCTTCGACGGGCGCTTTCTCGAGCGCCAGGTAACTCTTCATTTTGCTACCGGTGTAATCACGTCCATGCAATCCGACGATGAGCCGATTGGGAAGCTGGTTGTCGTAACCCGGTGGAATCGAAATGAAGAATTGGCGCGTCGTGGTTGAACCATTGACGGTCACTGGAATCTGCACATACGTTTCATCCGCGTCTTTCGCGGCCGTGCCGCAACCCATCGTCGGCGTCACCGAACCGCCCGCGGTACCTCCACCGCCGACCCCGGCACCTCCGACACCTCCGGATCCACCACTCCAGGATTCATCACCCCCGGCGCCGCCCGAATTTTCATTCGTAGCGGGCGTCGAACTGCAAGCAACGCTCAACAATGCCGAGCTGCATACCAATGCAAAACCAATCGTGGAACGCGATTTCATGCCGAACCTCCAATGTCGCCCGACGTCGATTGTCGGAGCGAACGCAGCAATCAATCACCACGAATAACAAAATTCCGGGTCATTGCATCGTCGGATCGTCGTCATCGACATCCGAGGGCATCGGCGGACGGCGCTGAAGCAAATCCCGTGCGGCCGTCCGCACGACAATCGGCAAAAGCGTCAATGCAACGACTTCACGCAATTCCGAACGCGATAACTGCGGCAATGCCGGCACGGAAACCTCCGGCGGCGTGCCCGGATTGAGCACCACTGCGAGGCGCACGCGCGCTTGCACCATCCATTTCGGTGTCCGCGCAATCTGCAAAATGACTTCGCGATGCGCCGGGCGACGCGACGCCATACGCACGACGTCGTCCTCGGTCAAACGCGGATTCATCAGCAAGTTTTCAATCACGAGCGGATGGGGATCGGACAAGAGTTTGTCGAGCGTCGCGCGCGAAGGTTTCCGCGCCAAGGCCCGCCGTTCACCCAATGACAATGGTCGTCCGCCCGGTTCGATACGCAGCGATGCCGCAGGTTCGCCGTGATCCTCGAAGAAGTCTTCGCCATGTTTTACTCGACGCACCAATAGTCGCCCCAGCGCGAGCAAAGCTTCTCGTTTTGCGGTTTGTCGTAACGCATTCACCCACACCTTGCGCCGAGGGTTCGTAAGGATGGGCATGACGGCGGCGATCACTTCGAGCGCCGCGGGATCGGTTTGTTCCGCACGCTCGGCCACGTGTTCCAGCGCCCGAGCGGCGCGATAAAGCCCGGCTTCTTCCAGATCGTTTTGTAAAACAGCCGAACGCATCGGCAATTCCAGAACCGCCGGAATGACGCGGCACCACCGATTGGCCAGACCAACGGCTAACCTTCGATCATCTTCGGGATGAGGATCATACGATCCCATCCATGACCTCGAGAGCAAGTTCATACCGACCGAGCGGCGGCATGATGTACGCCCCGGCGACGCGTTGCCGCACCGCGGAGAGCATTTCTCGCGCAATGGCCACGCCTTCTTTACGCGCCGCGGGCCCGCTTCCCGCACGTTGCATACGCGCCCGTACGTCGTCGGGAATTTGCATTCCCGGCACTTCGTTATGCAAAAACTCCGCGTTTTTATGGCTCGCCAGCGGCAAAATGCCAATCAAAATGGGCAACCCGATCGGCTCGGCGTCCTTCAAAAATCGATCGAGCACCGCCATGTCGTACACGGGCTGGGTCATGACGAGCTCCGCGCCCGCCCTTTTCTTCATCCGCAAACGATCGATTTCCCGTTCGTAATTCAAGGCCGCAGGTTCGGCGCCGGTCGCACAGAAAAACGATGTAATGCCTCCCAAGGGTTTGCCCCCGGGGTCGATGCCCGCATTGAGGCGCGAAACGAGGCGCAAAATGCCCACGGAGTCCAGATCGTACACGGCCGTCGCATCTGGAAAGTCACCGATTTTCGGCGGATCTCCGGTGATCACCACGAGGTTTCGAATGCCCAACGCATGCGCGCCGAGCAAATGTGCGACTTGGCCCAGCAAATTGCGATCGCGCCCGCACACGTGGACGAGCGTTTCAATGCCGAGTTTGTCCTGCATGAGTTTGGCCATGGCCAAATTCGACATTCGCGCTTGCGCTCGAGCCCCATCCGCGATGTTGATGATATCGACGCCGCCGTCGATGAGCTTCTTCGCCGCGTCGATGGCGGATTGCGGATCCACGCCGATCGGGGGATTCACTTCGACGGAGATGACGAACTTTTTCCCGATTTTCGCGGCAAACTTGCTTTTGTTTTCCGTGGCCACCGGGGTTTGTCCCTCAATCGTGCCTTGAGGATGATCCGGCGGCGCCGAACTGTCGCTCGCTCCGACCCAAAGCGGCGATTCTTCCGACGAGCTACACGCCGCAACGCTGGCTTCCATTCGCGCAGCCGCGGCAATACGCCGAATGTGCTCGGGTGTCGTGCCGCAACAGCCGCCGATGAGGCGCACGCCGAGTTTGCACAAACGCCGGGCAAAAACGCCGAAATACTCGGGGGTCGAAACATAAATGAAGCGATCGTCGACGCGCCTCGGCAAACCTGCATTCGGAATCGCCGCCAAATGCACGCCGAGCGGCAAGAGTTTTTCTATCGCGCTCAAAACGACTTGCGGACCGTCACAACAATTCACGCCGATCACATCGCACCCGACGTCGCGAAGACGCGCCCCGATGTCGGCAATCGGCGTTCCATCGGCGAGCGTGAGGTCGGTATCCACGGAAACTTGAGCCACGAGCGGCAAGGAATCGCCCACGGCCATTCGCGCGCCTTCGACGGCCAAAAAGAGTTCGTCGGGCTGGCGCATCGTTTCGATCATGAGCACATCGACGCCACCTCGAGCGAGCGCCTCGGCTTGCTCGCGGAATGCGTCACGCACGCGAGCTCGTTCATCCTCGCCAAACGGCGCGAGCACTTGCCCCGTCGGACCGATGGCGCCCGCGACAAACCCTCGATCCCCCACGGCTTGACGAGCGAGACGAGCAGCGGCGAGGTTCATTTCCACCACGCGATCACTCAAGCCGTGGCGGGCAAGACGAACTCGGTTGCCTCCGAAGGTGTTTGTCTCGATGATTTGCGCTCCGGCTCGAACGTAATCTTCGTGGATGCGCAAAACGAGATCGGGGCGTGAAACCACGAGCTCTTCGTAGTTGACGTTGAAGAGCACACCGCGTTCGTAAATCTGCGTGCCCATGCCGCCGTCGACAACGAGTACGCCGCGACGAACGGCGTCGAGGAATCGAGTCGGTTTGGCCGGCGAAGTAGGCGTATTTTGAGACATCGGGGCGCACCCTAGCACATTGGTCGGGTATGCGATCTGCAGACAACTTGGCCCGGTGACTCGAGCGGTATCAGGATGCGCGCCATCGCCGAGGCTGGTGCGCCGCGGTGGGATGGAGAAGTGAAATGTATCAGCCGATCAAGTTTGCAAAAGCGGGCGGTGGAGATGCAGTCGGCGAGCTCGTCGCGCCGGAAGGTTCGAACAAAGCGCCCGGCATCGTGCTCATCCAAGAGTGGTGGGGCTTGAACGGGCAGATTCGACATGTGGCGGCGAAGCTGGCTCGCGAAGGGTTTGTCGTTCTGTTACCCGATCTGTACCACGGTCGTTGGACGACCGATCCCGCCGAAGCGCAGAAGCTCATGATGAGCCTTGATTGGCCGCAGGCGCTGGCCGAATTGTGTGGTGCCGTGAACTACCTGCAATCGCATGCGCGTTGTTCCGGGAACGTCGGCGTGATGGGTTTTTGCATGGGCGGCGCATTGACGTTCGCTACGGCGACGATGTCGAGCGATTTGAAAGCGGCCGTCGCATATTACGGATTGGCTCCGCAGGATTCATTCGATCACGCGAAGATCAAAGCGCCGATGATGGCCCATTTCGCGACGAAAGACGGCTGGGCCAAAGCGGATGCGGCCAAAGCCTTGGCCGACGCGATGCACGCGCGTGGGCAATCGATCGAGCTGCACGTGTACGAAGCGGATCACGCCTTCGCGAACGACGTGCGTCCCGAGGTGTACTCGCCCGATAACGCGGCGCTTGCTTGGAAACGCACGACGGAATTTTTTCATCACCAACTCGGTGGATGACTTGGTTTGGACTCAAAGGAACGATCCGGAGGTTTGGCGTGCTTGATGGTTTGGCTTGGCGATACGCAAAGGTAGCGATTCCGTTTGTGATTGCGGGTCTTGCGGCGCTTGGAAATGCAGGATGCTCCGACGGCGGCGGTGAAAATACCGGCGGCGGCGGAAGCGGAGGCGCAGGTGGAGATGCTTCGACGAGCTCGAGCAGTTCGAGCAGTGGATCCGGCGGTGGATCATCTTCGTCGAGCAGCAGTTCGAGCAGCGGGATGATGGGATGCGGTGACACGCAAACCGATCCGATGAACTGCGGTGCATGCGATGTTCAATGTGCGCCTGGACAAACTTGCGTCGCGGGCGCTTGCACCTGTGGGATGACGTCCGTGCCGTTTGCCGACGTGCAAACCATTTTGACAAACAGTTGCACGAGCATGAACTGCCATTCGGGCGCGATGCCGAAAGCCGGTTTGGATCTCACTGCGGGAGCGGCTTACGCGGCGCTCGTCAATAAAACGACGTCGCAATGCAACGGCTCACGGACGCGCGTCATGCCAAACAAGCCCGAAGAGAGTTACTTGGTGGACAAATTGATGGGAATCGAGCTTTGTGGAACATCCAAACGGATGCCCCCACTGGCTTCGTTGCCCGCAAAGGACATCCAGACGATTTCGGATTGGATTTGCGCCGGAGCGCTGGAAAACTAGACGCCGAGCGAATGAGGCCCTGATGTTTTGCCCCCGCTGTCACCGACGTTTCGATGATAATGATCATCGCTTTTGCGCTTACGACGGTGAACGTCTCGTCACGACCCCGGACCTGGCGAACATTCCGCACAAACCCACGGCGGAAACAGGCACGGTGCTCAATGATCGTTACGAGGTGCGGGGGCTCATCGGCCGCGGAGGAATGGCCAGGATTTACTTGGCCGTGGACAAGCGGTCACGCGAGCCCGTCGCCGTCAAGATCCTCGATTCGCTGCATTTGCGCACGCCCGGCGCTCGGGATCGATTCGATCGCGAGGCGCGGATCGCCAACGTCGTGACGCACCCGAATATCGTCAAAGTGCTCGATACGGGGCAACGTGCCGACGGCGTGCCGTTCATGGTGCTGGAATATTTGTTTGGCGAGACGCTCGGGGATTGGCTCCGGCGCAATCAAACGATGCCGGGACACATCACGCTTCCCGTCCTGGCGCAGATGGGCGCGGGACTTGCGGCGGCCCATCGCGCGGGGATCGTGCATCGCGACGTCAAACCGGACAATTTGTTTTTGGTGGGCGAACCGGGCGAACCTTATGGGGTCAAAGTATTGGACTTTGGTTTGTCCCGTCTGGAGACCGCAAAAACGGTCTCGCAAATGGGCATGTCCCTGGGAACCCCGGAATACATGCCGCCCGAGCAGGTCGTGGGAGACAAAACGGATGCGCGGTCGGATATCTATTCGCTGGGCATCGTGATGTACCGCATGTGCGTGGGTCAATTGCCATTTCGATGCGACGATGACGCTTTGCTTTTGGCCCAACAACTGATCCAAGCGCCTCCGGAGCCTTCGGAGGTCGCGCCGGGATTCGATCGCGCGACCGAAGGTGTCGTTTTGAAGGCGATCCGTAAACGACAAACGGATCGGTATCAGACGATGGATTCTTTCGTGGAAGACATCGAGCGGCTGATGGGCAAACGATTGGGATCGCTGCATGCCGGGCTTTTGCCGCGAGGGCCCGATCGGTATGAGCCGCAGACCGACATGGCGAAAATGGCGTGCAAATTCTTCTATCGGAAACTTGGATTGCCTGCGCCCGAATGGAAATGAATCAGGCCGCTTTGACGAATTTCTCGAGCGACCGCGCCAAATCGTTCGTGCGCACTTGTTGGGGCAGCAGTTCCCGTTCGACGAACGTCCGCTCGCCCGATTGAAGTTCGGACGTCTCGCGCCCATAACGTTTGAGCAAGAGCTCCTCGCCTTCTTCGAGCGCCGCGAGGGCCACGCGTCGTCCCAACAGATCGGCTCCGCGTTGCATTGCCCGGACAAACGCACCCCACACGCCCGAGCTCGACGCCGGAACGCCTCCGAGTGCTCGAATACGCTCGCCCAGCAGATTGGCGCGTTGTTCGTGATTGTCCCGGATTTGTCGCAATGTTCCGGTCCATTCCGCATTGCCGAGCGCTTGCAAGGCCAAGTCGTAGGTCTCGACGCCGGCCAGCTCGCCCCGCACGAAATCATTCAGGCGGTCGATGGTCGATAATGGTTTGACTTCGCCCGTGCGTAAGGTCGTCGGCGCATCGCGAACCGGTTGGCGATTTCCCTCGATCGATTCATTGTCGCGACGGGGTGATTCACGTTCGACGTCGGCCGGTTCGCCTTGATCGACGGTGGAGCCATGGGGCAGATTGGTCGACGTATCGGGGGCTTGTTTTTCCTGGTCCATGCTGGTGCCTCGTGGTGTGGGCGTCTTCTTGGACCGAAACGGGTTTTGTCGAGGGGTGCATTTTGCCGCTGCGGCTCGGGTCGATTGTGGTAGCTTGCCGTCCGTGACGATTCTCGAAATTGCTCAGCTGGGTCATCCGGGATTACGACAACGCGCGGCGGAAGTATCGCGTGAAGAGCTGGCAACGCCGTCGGTGCAGCAGTTCATCGACGATTTGGTGGAGACGATGCGTCACGCCAAAGGAGCGGGTTTGGCGGCCACGCAGGTGCTTTATCCAAAACGAATCGTCGCCATCGAGGTCAAGGACAATCCGCGATATCCTTACAAGCCGAACATTCCGCTGACGATATTGGTCAACCCGGTGGTCGAGCCGATTTCCGACGAACGATTCGACAATTACGAGGGGTGTTTGTCCGTTCCCAATTTACGCGGAGTCGTGCCGCGTTTCGCGGAAGTGCGGGTGACGGGATGGGATCGGGAAGGCGCGCCGATCGAGAGGATCGTGCGCGGTTTGTCCGCAGGAACCTATCAACATGAAGTGGACCATTTGGACGGTCTTGTTTTCGTCGATCGGGTGGTCGATACGAAGACGTTGTGTACGTGGGCCGAATTCGACAAACATTACAAGCAGGCGTTTGTCGATCGAATCGTGCCGTTCATCGCGCGAATGGGGGGGTGATTCTACTTCGGCACGACGATGCCGCAGGGGAATTGCACGTTGATGGAGTGGTCGCCCATTTTGATTGCGTCGCAAGACGTCCCGAGCAATTCGATTTCGTCCGGCGCATTGAGCCGCCAGCCGTTCGGATCGTTGTAATCGATGAGTTTTCCATCGAGCGACACTTTGCCCGCCGCCGCCCCCGCGGCATCGACCGTGCCGTTCAGCTTGAGCGTACACGAGCGGACGCCGTTGATGATCGTATTGAAAGCATCGACGAGCGTCTGCGGATCGAGCGCTTTGTAAAATGGTGCCTTGTCGGCTCCACCGATCGGCAATCCCGCACCCGCATTGGCGACATCTTGCAAATGCGCGTCCGATACTTCCGATCCGACACTGATGACGAACGTCTTGACCCCTTTGCCGTACGCATCCTGCGCCGCTTTGATCGATTCCGGTTGCCCCATTTGCGGGTTTGGCACGGCACACGTATCCGGTTCGCCGTCCGTCGCCAAGACGATGATCTTCGGACCGACTTCATTAAATGCCACGAGGTCCTTCGTGACCGAAGTAATGCTCTCGCCCGTCGGCGTATCGCCTTGCGGGGCTTCGGGTTTGTACACGGTATCGATGGCCGTATAATTCGTCAATGCGAGCGGCACTTTGGTGAGCATCGGACAAACGCCGCCGGCGCTGCCGCCATTGCTCGTATACAGCGCCAAACCAAAACGTACGTCGTTTTGCAGCACCTTGACGATACCGTTGTTGCCGTTCATGAGCGTGTCGTACAAAACGTCCCATCGATTGCCATTACCGAAGGCCGCCGTCATGCTGCCCGATTGGTCGATGAGCAACATCACCGTGGGAATTTGTTTCTCGAATTTCACGACGACGTCCGCGCACGCGTCCGCCTCCATGCCCGATCCGCTGCTCGCACCAAAAAACCCTCCCGTACCTTCGCCGCCCGCTCCTCCCGTACCTCCGCCCGCAACGCACTTTCCCACGGCATTGCAAACCTGATTGCCGGAACATTGCGCCGCACCTTCGGCACAATCGGCGGTACAGGTGCCGCTCAAACCGCAATATTGACCCGCGGGGCATGAAAAATCGGTGGCACAAACGGCACCGCATTTGCCCGCAAATACCGTATCGCACGGAGCCCCCGCCAAGTCCGACGAGCAACTCTCGACAAACACCGCCGCGCCAACGACCGCCAAGATCGAAAGGGCTGCCGAGACAAACGTGCGTCCATACGAAAAACCTGAAGACATACCACGCCGTGATGAAGTGCGCATAACCCTGAGCTCCTCCGGAACGTCAAACCAACGTATCAAGTTTTATGCATTCACGAAACGCCGATTCGCTCGTATTGCCGACCATGCGCCATTTCCGCTTCCCAAAGATTGCCCCGTGAAACGAAAAGGTGATCGACGTCATGGAATGCTTCAGACGATGTCGGATCCATGATACCGTCCGCGCTGCGTGACCATGCCCCTCTGTTCTCTCGACCGATTACGCTCTGCGCGTCGCTGGATTCGGCCTTCGCCTTCACTCGAGACGTTCTTGGAACGCATCGCCGCCGACGCGACCTGGAGCACGCGCTCATGACGATCAACGCCTATAACTTTCCTGTATGGCCGCGGTCGCTCGAGGTTCCTGAGGTCGAAAAACACAAGGACTTCTTGATTCAAAGGACGCAGGCGGCTCATCGCACCGAACCGAAACTCGTGGCGCGATCGCTGGCCCGCGGGGCGCTGTTCTGGCAACGATGGTTGGTCGAAAAAGACCCCGAAAACAATGGCGAACAACGCTTCGTCGTCAGCCTGGAGCTGGCTCGAGACGCCGGAGATTGGAAAGAAGCGGAGCTGCTGCTCGCCCATTGCGAATCGACGCGAAACGGCGCCGATCCACTGATGCAACAATGGCGCGACACGATACGTAATCGTTTGCCCCAGCAAGTCGAAAACGAACAACGCTTGGAGATCGCATTTCAGCGATTTCGCAATGCTCAGACGATGAACGACGACACGGCGCGAATCGAACTGGCTCGAGAATTGATGGCCCGCGCCAAAGCCATCGGAGAAGTCGGTTCACCGGTCGCCGTCAACAATTTGCTCGCTCGAATCAGCGCGTCGGTCGGATGGAACGAAGAAGCCGAGACGTATTACACGGCGCTCGTGGTTTGTCGCCCTTTGTGGATCCCGTACATCGTGCAGCTGTCGGAACACCAGGCCAAGAACGACATCAAGCGCGCTTTTCAAACGCTCGAAACCGCCAAAGCTCTGTTGGGAAAAGACTTTTGGTTGGTCACGTAAAACGAGGCGCGCGGCTCAAATGCCGCCCCGCGAACGCGCTTCTCGCTCGAGCTGCTCTTGATGCGCCACGCTGAAACGAGCCCACGGACGCGAACGCAAACGACCAAAACTGATCGGTTCGCCCGTACCTTCGCAATACCCGTAGTCACCCGTGCGAAACTTCGCGAGCGCCCGATCAATCTCGCCGAGGAGCTGGACGTCACGCTCGAGCAATCGCGACGTCATGGCCGTGATGCCTTCGATGTTGGCATCATCCATTTCGTCCCCGACTTCACGCCCCACTTCGCGTTCCTGCGATTGACGGCTTTCGATGCTGGCCGTGATTTCTGCGCGACGCGCTTCAAGCAACCCGCGAAGTTCTTCGCGCTGCGCATCCGTGAGATCCGGCGCTTCTTCGTCGAGATCACGCACGGAGCCACGCCCGGGCGGGCGCGTAGGCAACGCACCCTGCGCTGCACCCGACGATCCCAATGCTTTTTGATCAGCCATACCTGCCGTCTACCCTTCTTCGTTCAATGCGTGTCGAAGTTCGAACGGCAAAGAACATGCCCGCGACAAACTGTGCACACGATGCACGCCGTCGAGAACATATTCAAGCGCGTTGTTTGTCCGGACACACGAGGTCCCATCATCAAGGTGCAAGCGTTTTGAGCAACCAACCAACGTCTTCCATCACGGGCTTCGAAGCTGCGATGTTGAACGAACCCGTCGGAGCATCGACGCCTTTGGAGGTGGTCGTGACGAAGATCGGAGAATCTCCCTGGTGCGGCATGGTCGCAAACGACTTCAGCACCTTCTCCATCATCTGATCATTTCGTCGTCCACCCGCGATCTTGGACGACCGTTGCATGCTCTTGGTGAACATCTTCATCGTGATGAATCCGGCGCTCATGTTGTCGCCGCGACGAAGCGGTTCGAGATCTTTGCGAACAGCGATCGTGCCGTCTTCCGGCGCGCCCGTCTTGACGCCGAGCAGCCGTTTGACGAGGTCGTCGGGTTTGCCAACGCCGATGCCCATCCACGTTCGCGACTTACCATCCGGCATCAAGAGCACGTGCAGTTCGGCGCTCACGGTGTCCTTGCCCTTCGCCGTTTTCAGAATTCCCATCTCGGCCGCAGGGAGTTTGTCCACCTTGATCGACAGATCGAGCGAACCTGCACCAAGCGCCGCCGGGCCCGGACCGACCTTGACTTGCGGCATCAACACGCCCGCCTTCTTTCCAAGCGCTTTCTTCAGTGCGTCTTGATAACCCTTACGCGCATACACATCGGCCACGCGCTTGAGTTCCTTCGACATCGCCGCCGGTCCCTCTTCGAATCCAACGAGCGTCCAGCCGGTGAAGCTGCCCAAGAACGAATCCATTTCCTGCTGAGGCGTCGTGAGTTTGTCCGCAGGAACGTCCGGATGAGGTCCGCTCGCGGACACCGTTTCAACATACGGGCCCACCGAGAAATCGAGGATCTCGCTCAAGGCCCGATGATCCGCTTCCGAACCGATCTGGATTTTGGCGAGACCACCTTCGATGAGCAGCCGCGCCGTACGCAATATCGGGGCGAACTTCTTGGGATCCGTACCGCGCCCGTAAAACACGCTCGCGCTGTCTTTCGGCGCTCGCCAGAAGATCGCCGGCGGAGGTCCCGCGCGATCGAGACGATCGGCCATGATGCCCCCGAGCCACGAGGTTTTACCGCGCAACGAAAGTGATGCCGATGCGTTCAAACACGAGACTTGATCGAGCGCCGCATCGACGGAGATCTTGTCGGCATCGGCGACGAGCGCGACGACCTCGTCCGCAACACCCGTCGCCGCATCGACGACCGCTTTGTCGAACTTGGGTTCGCCGATGGATCCTTCGGCTTGAGCGAGCACGGGCAAACCCTGAATCTGGCTGCGCAGAAGCGATCCGTAACGCGCTTCGGCCGGCGCCAAACGCAGTTCGACGTGCACATCGGACTTCGCAACGGATGCAGCCGGAAGCGTACGCGTCAAGTACGGCGCCAACGTGACGACATCTTTTTCCCTTGGACCACAAACGAGTCGCACAGGCGATGGCCCCGTCGATGGAGCGATGATGCAAACAGGCTCGCTGCGCCCCGCAATGCGGAAGTGTCCGGGCGAAATTTCCGTGAGAGGACCCGCGGATTCGACAGCCGCTTTGGCTTTGTCGAGCGAGCTCAGACCGATGGAAAACGCGACGAATCCACCGGGGCCTTTGGTTTGAGGATCAAGTGAAGCGACGCCGAAAATGGGTGCGTCGTACGCAACCGCTGCGGCAAGTCCCCGCACGTCGACGCTCGAGGAAACGACGTCGCGCAAAATGCCGCGCATGCCGATCTCGGCTGCATCGAGCGCTCGTTCGGGCTTCGTATCGGCGCAAGCGGAGAACGCACGCAACGTTTCCGCAGGGTTTTTCCAGCCCAACAGGGCGATGACATCTTGCGGTTCCGCGACGGGCGTGAGGTCATACGCGGTGCCTGGAGTCGTGGTTGCAACAGCGACTTCGGCAGCGTCTCTGCGTTCGTTCGCGCCGCCCGTCGCCGTGTTGGTCGCGTTGTCTTTGGCGGGCTCGGTGGGTTTGACTGCCGGCGACGAACCGCAGGCAACGACGAACAAAGTGGTGAGTGGGAGGAACCGCTTGCGCATGGGGCGGTCTTATACGTTGCAAATGCATGCGCGTCGACCCTCGTTGACGACTTGTACTCGCGACATACTTGCACTCGGCCCGACATCGTCCTACGCCGTGGGGTATGCATTCACCGAACCGCATCATGAAACGACTCGGCCTGTTCACCCTCGCTCTGTCGGCGCTCTTCGCAACAGTCGCCGTCGGGTGTGGTGGTGAAAGTGCGAAACCTCCGGCCAACAAACCCGAGGTGAAGACAGAAGCCACGACGCCGCCTCCTCCGGCAGCGTCGGAAGAAACGCCTCCGCCTCCGCCGGCTACGTCGGCAAGCGCAGCGACGCCGCCGCCCCCGCCCCCGTCATCCTCGGAACGACCTCCGGTGCTGATGAGCGACGAAAAGGAATTGCGAGCGCCGGTTTCGATGAGCCCCGGAGCCAAATTCGAGCTGGGGGATGATACGGGCCGCGCGATTTTCCGCATTCGCGAAGGCGCGTTGTCCTCGGCGCACGTGTTCACGTTCAAAGTCGACCCGAAAGCGAAGACGACCGGCGTTCCGGTTGGAAAAACCTACAGCCTGCTCGTGCAGATCGAGAATTCGTCGGAGACACCGAAGCTCGACACGGTGGACAAACCCTTCGAGTTCACCTTCCCCACGGCGGGCAAAAAAGGCGTGAACTTGGCCATCGGAGAAATCACGGTGGATCCAAAGGGCAACGAGAAGATCACGTGGTCGGTCGTCGCGCCCGAAAAAGTCGACGAATCGATGAATACGGCGTTCTTCAAGCTGCCGTCGGTCGGCCGTTTCATCATGCACCTGACGCTCAAGGCCGTCACGGCCCCCGCCGCCAAGTAAAGCCATTTACTGACAACGTTTGAAGGGCATTCCTTCGACGTTTGGCACGGCACCTCCGGCAGGCGTACAAGTCGATCCCGTCGGACAAACCCCATCGACCGTGCAATCGCGGCTGCACTTCTGATTGTTGCAATAACCAAAAGCGCATTGCGTGTCGTTCGTACACGCCGCACCCACTTCGCCCGCGCCCGTGGGCAAACAAAGACCAATACGTCCTCCGGCGACGCTGCCCACGGCGGTGCATCCAAACCCAAAAGGACAGCCACCTTGATATCGACATGAATCGACGCAAGCATCTCCCGGCGCTCCGTCGGTCGTCATGGTCGAATTGCAATTGACGGCCGGCGCTCCCGGAATGGTGAATTGCTGAAAATTCATGTGTTGCGCGTCATTGCATAAATTGACGACGTTGTTGAATGCGTCGCACGCGTATTGCGCGGGCGTGTATCCACCCGCGAGCGGGCCGTGAACATCCGGGGGACGTTTGCACAAGCCGCCGCTGCACGTCCAAGGCGTCAACAACGAAGCGCGTTGGGGGCAATCGGCGTTGGAATTACAGGCGAGCGTACAGGCGCCCACGATGAGCGACGAGGTATCGCAGGCCGCGGGAACAATACAAGGTTTCGTATTGCCCGCTTCGCAATACTCCGAGGCTTTGACGCAAACCTTCGTCGGTGGATTACCCACGCTCATGCATCCGAAGCCATTGGGACAATCCGAGCCCGATGCACAGGCGACGGTGCAATAACCCGGCCCGGACAAACAACCGAAATCGCATTCAGTGGCGTTCGAACAGATTTTACCGACGTCGCTTATCGTGCAAAACTTTTCATTGTTCACCGAAGAACAACGCATATTGGAAGGACAACCGCCATCGACCACGCATGTGCGTGTGCAGCGTGAAGGACCGTTTTTCCACATCGCGCGGCACAACAATGGCGCCGCGCATTCGGGATCCGCGCCGCATAAATCCAATTCGCCTTTGGTGCCTCCACCACCGCTCGAAGAACTGGAGGACGAACCGCCGGACGACGAGCTGCTCGATGCATTGCCGCTGCTGGACGAAGAGCTGCTCGAGGCTTGCCCGCTGCTGCTCGAAGAACCGGTCGTTTCCCCGCCGGTACCATTGCCGCCGGAACCATTTCCGCCGGAGCCGGTATCAGGTAAGCATTGTCCGGACAGACACTTGAATCCGGGTTGACAATCGCGCGCGGAATCGGCGCATTCGCGGCGACACGAGCCGTCGACGCACGAGCCTTCGAGGCAATCGCTGTTGATTTCACACGGCTCAGGGCCGGCGCACGCGAGAGGCGAAATGGCAAAAACGGCGACGGCGCCAAACAAGACGGCAGCGGAAACGAGGGCAAACGATGTCCGGCGAGAACGATGCATGAAGCGAGGGTAACACAGTCGACATGAAAATGACGAGGTGATCGTTATCCGCTTTTTCGCACACGCCAAAACGCCGCAATGAGCCCTGTTCCATTTCAGACCAGGCATCGACGTAGGATTGAAATCGTTTGCTGCTCACTTCGCGCAAAAAGCTTGACGGACGTTGTGTCTTGGGTAGATAGCAATCAGTTTGCGTCTCGGGCATTGGAATACATGGCTCGAGACAACCAGCCCCCTGAAGGTTTACGATGATACGAACAAACATACGCCTCATGGCAGCGGCTCTTTGCGGAATTATCGTCGGCTGCGCTTCGGCGACGCCCAATCCCGCGCCGGCGAAACCTGTCGAAACCAAAACGGATGATCGAGCGGCGGCGCGTACGCAGCATGAACAACAGGTTCAGGCGCGTATGAAAGAGGCCGATTACGCCAAAGGTTATGACGCGCGTCTTGCGGCATTGAAGGATACGTCGCCTACGGCGGAACAATGCGGACGATTGACGCAATCGGCGGCGCACGCAGCGTGCGACCCGGCCAAACCCGGATGCGCTCAGCCGGCGGACAATCTATCGAATATGCCGCCTCCGCCGGCCATTCCCAATGGATGCACCGTCCCGCCGGAAGCCAAAGCCGAAGGTCCCGCCGGCGGCGTCGGCGTCAAAGAACCGTACGCCACGCAGCTCGAAGGATGCGATGCCGCATTCGTGACGTGGTTGTACCGTACGTGTCCGTGACAAACGCAAACCGTACGCGATTCGACGCGCGTGCGGCTGCGCTCAACCTCGTCCCCTCACCCACACCCGCCCCAAATCCACGGCGGCCCGAACCAACGTTCGTCGCGGGATATGCACCCCGCCAAACCAATTCATCCCCGCCGCCACGATCGCTCGCGACTGCGTGACATACCGCTCCATGAGCCCGCGCATGTCCCCGTACACGTGCGCGGCCGCGCGCGACCGCACCGCCAAATCAAGGCCCAACCGCGTTTTACGAATACTTTCCTTCCAATCCATAAACGAGAAATCATTCCGCGCCAAACGCTCGGCGAGGTACGGCCCCGCCGCCGCACCAAAAAGAATCGCCTGCGCAATGCCTTCGCCCAAAACCGGATCAATGCCCGCCGCTTCGCCCACCAACAAAACCCGCGGCCGCGACAAAGCTTCGGAAAATGATATCCCCCGCTCGGCAAATCGACGCACCGTATGGCCGGACGAACTCACGCCCAATTGCTCATTTCGTCGCTGCAATTTTTCCGCAACGCCCGCTTCGTGTTCGAGCCGCTCGGGAATGCCCGGACCGCGTAATTCGTACAATCCGCGACAAACCAGCGATTTACCGTGCACAATCGTGGGGAAATCCCATGCGTACCCCGCCAAACCTGGATCTTCCAAATCGAAATGCAATACGTCGCGTTCTCCGTCGATTTTGGCCGCATCCGTATCCACCTCCATCGCTTGCGCCATGTACGTGCCCCGCGGAAACCCCGCCGCTCGGCGCACGATGCTCGATACGCCATCCGCGCCGACAATGACCCGCGCCCGAATCTCCCCGATGGACGTTGTGACGCGAACGCCGTCGGATTCCATCGAAACGTGGTCGACTTTGACGCCGTCGCGAATTGTGATTTGCCGTGCGCGGACATGATCGGCCAACGCCGCGTCGAATTCGATACGCCGCACGACTCGCCCGATGACCGGTCCGTCACGACGAACAGCCAAGGTTTTTCCTTGCGCACGTACGGACAATCCGCGTATGGGCACGTGCGGGACGTCCACGTAGACGCCCACGGAGGCGAGCGCCCGATCCGCGCGGGCCCCGACAGCGCCCGCGCAGATCTTGTCACGAGGGTATTTGCCGCGTTCGACGATGAGAATGCGGTCGCGCAGATGAGGCGCCGATTGCGTCAGAAACAACGCCGTCGACAAACCTGCGGGCCCTCCGCCGACAATCAAAACATCGACGTCGAACGAAGGGCCAGCTCGCATCAGCTCGGAACCTCGTCGCCTTCTTTTGGTGCGCCGGGACGAATCATCGTGCCGACACCGCGCGAGGTAAACAATTCGGCAACGACGTTGTGCGGAATGCGTCCGTCAATGATGTGGACCGTTTCGACGCCGCCTTCGAGCGCCCGCAAAATGGCGGCCGCTTTGGGCAACATGCCGCCCGTGACGGTGCCGTCTTTCATGCGTTTGTCCAGCTCCTCGGCGCTCATTTCGGAAATCAAGAGGCCGTTGGATAAAATGCCGGCGACGTCGGTCAAGAAAATCAGCTTTCGAGCGCCACACGCAATGGCAATTTCAGCCGCGACCGTATCCGCATTGATGTTGTACGTATGGCCGTCTTTGCCCAACCCAATGGGCGAAATGACCGGAATGTACCCTTTGCCCAAAAGAAGCTCGACGACGTCCGTATCGACTCCCGTCACTTCGCCGACGTACCCGAAATCTTTTCCCGAAGGGGCCTGCCACTTTTTCGCGTGAATGAGCCCTCCGTCTTTCCCCGACAAACCTACGGCTTTTCCGCCCGCGCGCGATAACGACGCCACGACCTCTTTGTTGATCTGGCCCGTCAAAACCATTTCGACCACTTTGAGGCTCGCAGCGTCCGTCACGCGC
>WBZU01000357.1_pt1 | contig 40897 bp, 41 predicted proteins | sample 5204311 | NCBI WGS metagenome assembly WBZU01 (sample SAMN12344359, study PRJNA552823) | activated sludge metagenome | biome: Activated sludge suspended growth; feature: Nitrification reactor; material: Wastewater; isolation source: activated sludge from nitrification reactor of wastewater...
CGGTCGATGCGCCGCATCGGCAAGATCACCGGGCGCTCGGACGACATGCTGATCATCCGCGGCGTCAATGTCTTTCCTTCGCAGATCGAGGAATTGATCCTGAAGACGCCGAAGCTGTCGCCGCACTACCTCATCGAGGTGGACCGCGACGGCCACCTGGACACCGTGACCCTCAACGTCGAGATGAAGCCCGAGCACGCCACCGCCACGAGCGCCGAGAAGGGATTCGCCGCCAGCGAGCTGGCGCATCACATCAAGTCCTACATCGGCATTTCCACGCACGTCGAGATCAAGGCCGTGGGCACCATCGAACGCTCGGCCGGCAAGGCGCGGCGCGTGGTGGACCGCAGGCCGCGGTGAAAAGACGAGGGACCAAGCGTCCGCCCCGAAAAATGCCCCGCGCGAATCCGAGGTTGCCGACATGATAGAAGACAGCAACGCCTGGGAGAAATTTCTCCATGTGCTCGACTGGGTCCTGGCGGTCCAGGCGCGTTATGCCACCGACCTGCGGCACAGTCTGGTGCGTATCCGCTTCCACGACCAAAGAGCCCTGGGCGACGCCTACGGCGCCCGCGACGCCCTGACGATGCTGATGCGTCTCGCGGCGCAGTTGCAGCACTCGCTGCGCAAGACCGACCTGGTCGCGCGCAACGGCACCGACATCTGGGTTCTGATTCCTTTCGTGACGCCCGAGTCCGTACTGTCGAAGGTTTCCCAGATCGTGAGCATTGCCTCGACCAACGGCCTGGACATCGTCGACCGCGACTTGTCGGTATTTACGATTCCCGACGCCGACGGCCTGGAGAAATTGGCCTTCGACAATGCCGAGCGTTTCCTTGGCGTGATCGGCACCGAGTCCCAAATCACCATGCGCTGGGAAGGCGCCCGGTAGCAGCAACCTTATGAGCACCACCGCTCCCCCCCGACTCGAACCGATCGAAACCGCCAGCCGCGACGAGATCGCGGCGCTGCAATTGGCGCGCATGAAGGACACCTTGGCCAGGGCCTACGCCGGGGTCGCCCATTACCGGGCCAAATTCGATGCCGCCGGAGTGCATCCCTCCGATCTCCGCGAACTGGCCGACCTTGCCAGATTCCCCTTCACCGCCAAGCAGGACCTGCGCGAAACCTATCCTTACGGCATGTTCGCGGTGCCGCTCGACGACGTCGTCCGCATCCACGCCTCGAGCGGCACGACCGGCAAGCCGACCGTCGTTGGCTACACGCGCAATGACATCGACAACTGGGCCGACATCATGGCCCGCTCGTTGCGTGCCGCTGGCGCCAGCCGTTCGGACATCGTTCATGTCACGCATGGTTACGGCCTGTTCACCGGCGGGCTGGGCGTGCATTACGGCGCCGAGCGCCTGGGTTGCACCGTGGTGCCGATCTCCGGCGGCCAGACCGAGCGCCAGGCCCAGCTCATCCGCGACTTCAAGGCCACCATGATCGTCGGCACGCCCTCCTACGTGCTGAACATCGTCGACGAAATGGAACGCCTCGGCATCGATCCGCGCGCCACCTCGCTCCGCCGCGGCATGTTCGGCGCGGAACCCTGGGGCGAGCACATGCGCGCCGAACTGCAGGACCGGCTGGGCATCGCCGCCATGGACCTGTATGGCCTCTCGGAAGTCATCGGCCCCGGCGTGGCGGCCGAGTGCATCGAAGCGCGCGACGGCCCCGTCATCTGGGAAGACCACTTCTATCCGGAAATCATCGATCCCGACACCGGCAAGGTGTTGCCTGACGGCGCGCCCGGGGAACTGGTGTTCACCTCGCTGACCAAGGAAGCGCTGCCGGTGATCCGCTACCGCACCCGCGACCTGACCCGGCTGCTGCCGCCGACGGCGCGCAGCTTCCGCCGCATGGGCAAGATCACCGGCCGGTCCGACGACATGCTGATCATCCGCGGAGTCAATGTTTTCCCCTCGCAGATCGAGGAACAGATCCTCAAGGTGCCCAAGCTGTCGACCCATTACATGCTGGAGGTCTCGCGCCAGGGACATCTCGACGAACTCGACGTGCTGGTCGAAATGAAGCCGGACGTGGTTTCGGAAGCGGATCGCGAAGCTGCCGCGCACGAATTGCAGCATCACATCAAGTCGCTGATCGGCATCAGCACGCTGGTGCGGATTCAGCATCACGGCAGCATCGAACGTTCGCAAGGCAAGGCCCGACGCGTCATCGACCGGCGGCCGAAGTGAATTCCCGTCGCTGGCCCGCCGGTTTCATCGTTTTCACGACGCTCGGTATCGTCAGTCTGGTAATCGCCGTCGCCGTGTTGACGGGTGTTGGCGCCCGGGTGCATCCGCTGCTGGCCGATGAAGGAACGGGGATCGCCATGCTCGTCACCGCCCTTGCCCTCTTTCTGACCGGCGGCTTTCCTCTGGTGCTGCGCCGCCTTGCCGAACGCGAAGGCGCGTGAGCCAGGACCATTTTTCGGGTGTCGCCGCCGACTACGCGCGCTTTCGCCCGGGCTACCCAGCCGCCCTGTTCGACTGGCTGGCCGCCCGGACGCCCGGCCATGACTGCGCCTGGGACTGCGGCTGCGGCAACGGCCAGGCTTCGGTGCCGCTGGCTGAACGCTATCAGCGTGTCGTCGCGACTGACGCTTCCGCCCGTCAGATCGAGTTGGCACAACCGCAGCCGAACATCGAGTATCGCGTTGCGTCCGCGGAGGCCAGCGGGTTGCCCGACCACAGCGCCGATCTGGTCACCGTAGCCCAGGCGCTGCACTGGTTCGATTTCGACCGTTTCTACGCCGAGGTCGGGCGGGTCCTCAAGCCGGGTGGCCTATTCGCCGCCTGGACCTACCAACTGCTGCGGGCCGAACCGGCGATCAACGAGGTCCTGGCCGATTTCTACGCAAACACCCTTGGCCCTTACTGGCCGCCGGAGCGTCGATGGGTCGATCTCGCCTACGGCGGCGACATGCCGTTCCCGTTTCGCGGCATCACCACGCCAGCCTTTGAGATCCGGCTGACCTGGTCGCTCGAGGATATGCTCGCGTATCTCGGCACATGGTCGGCCACCACGCGGTATCGCCGGACCCGCGGCGACGACCCGATTCCCGTCTTGGGCGAGCGACTGGCGCCGATCTGGCAGACCGGCACCAGGGAGATCGTCTGGCCCATCGCGCTGCGCGCCGGCCACCTCCAATTTCCGCGGCTGCGGCCCGCACGGCTTGCCTGTTAAACTTCCCCGATGAGAGAGTGAGAGAGCCAGCAGGAGCGAACAAAATTTCGATGGCCGGCCTGACGACACATTGGGGTATTCGCGCGAAGCTGATTCTGCTCTTCGTGCTGATCAAGGTCGTCCCGCTGGTGCTGCTGGCGCTGCTGGCATGGCACGGCTTCTCGCGCCTCGGGGTCACGCTGACCGAGCGCACCGAGCAGATGGCCAACGGCGTACGCGCGACGATTGACGATCTCTCCGAGGTCGTGGTCGACGAATCGGTTCGGGCGCTCGACCGCAAATCGCGCGATGCTCCCGAACGGCTGACCACGGATACCGCCCTGGCAGTGGCCGATTTTCTTTATGACCGCGACCGCGACGTCCTGCTGGCCGCCACACTGGAACCAAGCGCCGAAAACTACCGCAAGCTGATCGCCAGTCGCACCGGCAAACTCGTCGATCCCGGCGCCTGGACGCTGTCCGACGACGGCACGCGTTGGCTGCCCAAGACGCCTGCTGCGATCGTGGAAACCCAGCAGACGCCGACCAACCCGGAAAACAAGCAGGGCTTTCATCATCGGCCGCCCGAAAATTTCGGCAAGCGTGTCGATACGCCCCTTTATCACGAGATCACCTTCGTCGGCATCGACGGGCAGGAGAAAATCAAGGTCAGCGCCACCGACCTGCTGCCGCGCGACTTGCGCAACGTCGCCAGGCGCGAGAACACCTACAGCGGCGCCGAGCGCTATTTCGCCGAACTGGCCAAGCTCAAGCCCGGTGAAATCTATGTTTCCGACGTCATTGGCCCTTACGTCCGATCCCGCTATTACGGACCGGTCACACCCGAAGCCGCCGCCAAAGCCGGCATTCCGTTCGAGCCGGACAAGGAAGCCTACGCAGGGATAGAGAACCCCAATGGCCGCCGGTTCCACGGCATCGTCCGCTGGGCCACGCCCGTGCTCAAGGACGGCAAAGTCAGCGGTTATGTCACGCTGGCGCTGGACCACGCGCACATCATGCGTTTCACCGACAACCTGATGCCCACCGAGGCGCGCTATACGCCGATTGCGGACGCCACCAACGGCAATTACGCCTTCATGTGGGATTACTTGGACCGGTCGATCGCCCATCCGCGCCATCAGTCCATCATCGGCTTCGACCCGGCCACCGGCGAACGCGAGCAGCCGTGGTTCGATACCGAAATGAACGAAGCCTGGAAGAAGTCTGGCCAGTCGCTGCGGGAATATCTCGCCACAGTCCCTGTTTTCGACCACCAGTCGCGCGACAAGATACCCTCCGCCGAACAAGGCAAGGCGGGCATTCGCGGCCTCGATTGCCGCTATCTCAACTTCGCGCCCCAGTGCCACGGCTGGAACGATCTGACGCGGGACGGCGGCTCCGGGTCTTTTGTCATCCTCTGGTCGGGCGTCTGGAAACTGACCACGGCGGCAACCATTCCGTACTTCACCGGTCCATACGGAAAGTCGCCACGCGGCTTCGGCTACGTGACCATCGGCGCCAACATCGACGAGTTCCACAAGGCGGCCACCGACACCAAATCCCTGCTCGACCAGCGCGTATCCGACCACGGCGCCAAGATGAAGCAGGCCAAGGACGACACCCTCGCCCTGATCGCCGACCAAATGCGCGGTTCGGCCTGGATGTTGGCCGTCTCGACGGCAAGCATGATCGCCATCGTCATCGCCATCGCCATCTGGCTGGCGAACACGCTGACGCAGCGCGTTACCCATCTGAACGACGGGCTGCGCCGCATCGAGGAAGGCGATCTGGCGTTCCGCCTGAAGAAAACCGGCGACGACGAGATGGGCACGCTCGCCATCTCCATCAATCGCATGGCCGACAGCGTGCAGGAGTCCTTCAAGCGCCTGGAGGAAGCCAAACACAAGGCGGAGGAAGCGAGCCGCCTGAAGAGCAGCTTCCTGGCAAGCATGTCGCACGAGTTGCGCACCCCGCTCAACGGCATCCTGGGCTTTGCCGAGTTGTTGAAGCTCGACGCCGCCGGCGAACAACAGCGTACCTGGGCCGCCACCATCTACTCGAGCGGCAACCACCTGCTCGCGCTGGTGAACGAGATTCTCGACCTGGCCCAGATCGAAGCGGGCAGCATGGCACTCAAGCCGACACCGACCGATCTGGCGACGCTGGTTCGGGACACCGCCGAACAGCATCGCATCCAGGCGGAAGAAAAAGGCCTGAGGTTCAATCTGGTCGTCGACGCGACCTTGCCGGACAACATCGTCTGCGATCCCGCGCGCGTGCACCAGATACTGAACAATCTGCTCAACAATGCCGTCAAGTTCACCAGCCGCGGCTCGGTCGAATTGGCGGTCACGCGCGACCGCGACGATCTGCTGATCACCGTCGCCGATACGGGGCCAGGCATCGCCCCCGAGCATCACGAAGCCATTTTCGAGGAGTTCCGCCAGACCGAGGACTTTCTCACGCGCGAACACGGCGGCACAGGCCTGGGGCTCGCGCTGGTGAAGAAGCTTGTCGGCCTCATGGGCGGCGAGGTGACGGTCGATTCGACCGTCGGCAAGGGCGCAACCTTCCGCGTCAGGCTGCCCCTGGCGACAACAGCATGACAGCGCAGGTGCGCAGACGGGATATCAGATGACGCTCGAGACGGCCACGCTGGGCGGCGGTTGCTTCTGGTGTCTCGAAGCGGCGTTCATCCAGTTGAACGGCGTGCTGGAGGTGATCTCCGGTTACTGCGGCGGCCAGGTCGAGCAGCCGAACTATGCCCAGGTTTGCACCGGCGCCACCGGGCACGCCGAAGTGGTACGCGTGACTTACGATCCCGCCCGCATCGACTACCGAACGCTCTTGCTGGCCTTCTTCGCCATCCACGACCCGACCACGCCGGATCGACAGGGACATGACGTCGGCAGCCAGTACCGTTCGGTGATCTTCACCCATTCCCCCGAACAGCAACGCATCGCGCTGGACCTGATCGGGGTTTTGGACCGCGAACAGACCTGGCCAGACCCGATCGTCACCCAGGTGGTCCCGGCCGAGCGCTTCTGGCCGGCCGAGGACTATCACCAGAACTACCTCGCCAACAATCCGCATCAGCCCTACTGCATGGCGGTGGTCGCACCGAAGGCCGCAAAATTGCGCAAAGTCTTCAGGGATCGGCTCAAGTAGTCGTTCATCAGCCAGGAACTAAGCCGGTTTCAAGGCGCTTTTCGCACGGTAGGATCCCCTCGTCTCTGGCATCCTAATGCCGCAGACATTCCGTGACAGGAACGCCTTCGACATGGACAAACCTTCGGTGATGATCGGGATCAAACACGCGCGTCCAGGGTTTCGCATCAACTCAGATTCAAGCATTTTTCGGAATGAAACTTAGCCTCGGCAGACTTGCCGCTCTCGCTGCCACGCTCTGGCTGGTCACGCCGACCACCGCAGCGACAGGCGTCGCCAACGAGGAGAAGGTCGCACCCGCGAGCGGCATCGAGCCTGCCTTGAAGAAACTCGAGGGCAGGGCAGCCCAATCGAAAGCGGGCGAAGCCACGGTCATCGACGAAGTACTGGCGCGCGTGGCGCGGATGAACGCCACCGTGGCCGAATTGCACACGCTCATCGAAGCCATCCCGGCGCCGCGCTGCCCCCCGGCCCCCGAAGCCGCGGCTTGTCCGCCGGCGGCGGCGGCCTCGGCATCGGCGGAGCACGCGGCCATTGCGACACCCGCGACGGTGGCGCCCACGCCAAAACCTGCCGCCCCGGCGCCGAAACCTGCTGCTCCGGCAGCGAAGCCGGCCGTGGCGGAGGAGGATGTGCTGGCCGACATCCCGTGGCAACCCATTGCCGGTGGCTTGGCCGTGCTCGCGCTATTGGGCCTGTGGTGGCGGCAGCGTCGCCGGAAGGACACGACCGCCGAGTCTTTCGCCGTCACGCAGCCTTCGGTGCCCCCATCGCTGGCGAAACTGGTCACGCAGGAACGCAAAGTCAGTCCCGGCGCCACGCCGCCCTCAACCCCGGCTGCCGCCACGCCGCTCCCGGCCCAGCCGCCAGCGGCGACACCGCCTGCCGGCCAAGCGCCGGCACCCGCCGCCGTGCCCGCGGCCGACGCCGGTAGCGTCGACGCCGATCTCTCGCTGGAACTTGCCGAGGTCATGCTGTCGATGGGACTGACCGACGGCGCCGCCCAGACGCTGACCGACCACATCCGCACCCATCCGCGCCAAGCCCTGTTCCACTGGCTCAAACTGCTCGACATCTACCGCAAGTCGGGCATGAAGGACGACTTCGAGAAATCCGCTCAGGAAATTCAGCAGCATTTCAACATGGCGCCTCCCGACTGGGAACCGACCCACCCGGATGCCAAGGCGCCCGAACTCGAAAGCTACGCGCATATCATCGGCCGCGTGCAGGAGCTGTGGCCACGCCGTTCCTGCGCCGAGTACTTAAACCGCCTGCTCGAGGACAACCGCGGCGGCACGCGCACCGGTTTCCCGCAGCCGGTGGTCGAGGAAATTCTCCTGCTGGTCGCCCTGTTGAAGGATCTGGGACGATAGTCGGCGAAACTGGCCGCTAGGCCGGATTGTCGAGATCGACGAATCGGCAGTCCAGGCCGAACTTTTCCTGCAGATGTTCGCCGAGAGCCATGACGCCGTAGCGTTCGGTCGCATGGTGACCGGCGGCGATGTAAGGCACGCCCGATTCCCGGGCCAAATGCACGGTCTGCTCGGAAATTTCGCCGCTCACATAACAATCCGCGCCGGCGAGCATCGCCTGCTCGAACCAGTTCTGCGCGCCGCCGCTGCACCAAGCCAGGCGGCGCACCATGCGGTCGCCGGCACCGACCAGCAGCGCTGTCCGGCCCAGGGCGCTTTCCAGCGCCGCCGCAACGGCAGCGGCGGTTAGCGGCACTTCGGGCCGTCCGATGTACCCGATGTCCTGGTCGCCAAAACGGCTCTCGCTCTTCCAGCCCAGACGGCAAGCCAGCTGCGCGTTGTTGCCGAACACGGGATGGGCATCCAGCGGCAGGTGATAGGCAAACAGGCTGATGTCATGAACCAGCAGGGTGGCCAGCCGGCGCTTGCGCACGCTGGTCACGCGCAGGTCCTCGCCGCGCCAGAACCAGCCGTGGTGCACCAGCACCGCATCGGCGCCCAGGCGCACCGCCTCGTCCAGCAGCGCCTGGCTGGCGCTGACGCCGCAGACCATGCGGCCGACTTCGGTCCGGCCTTCCACTTGCAGGCCGTTTGGGCAATAATCGCTGAAGCGTCCAGCCTCCAGCAAACCATCCAGATAATCCCTCAGCTCGTCGCGCCGCAGGGTCGGCATCGTCGTCATGGCCTTTCCCGTTAACTCATCATCTTCGGATCGTTAGATTATGCGCCGTCTCTGGCTGATCTTCGCCCAAGCCGTCACCATTGCCGTGGCGGCGCTGTTCGTCGTCCAGACCCTCAAGCCGGAATGGCTCGACCAACGCACGAGAATGGCGTTCCAGGCACCCGCCAATATCGTGGCGCTCAAGGAGGCGCCGGCGACCAGCGAAACCTCGCGCCCGGCCTCGTTCGCCGACGCCGCCAGCCGGGCCGTGCCCTCGGTGGTGCATGTCTTCACCACCCAGGAGATTCGTTCTTCGCGCCATCCCCTGGCCAGCGATCCTTTCTGGCGGCACTTCTTCGGCGATCGCGAAGGCATGCGCACGCAGCGGCGCTCCGGCCTGGGCAGCGGCGTGGTCGTGTCGCCGGAAGGCTATATTCTCACCAACTTCCATGTCGTCGAAGCTGCCGATGAAATCGAGGTGGCGAGCAACGACGGCCGCAAGTTCAAGGCCACGGTAGTCGGCGCCGACCCGGAATCCGATCTTGCCGTGTTGCAGGTTTCGGTAGACGCCAAGCTGCCGGCGATCACCTTTGCCCCGGCCGACTCGCTGCGGGTCGGCGACGTCGTGCTTGCGGTGGGCAACCCCTTCGGCGTCGGTCAGACCGTCACCTCCGGCATCGTTTCCGCCCTCGGCCGCAGCCATCTGGGCATCAACACCTTCGAAAACTTCATTCAAACCGATGCCGCCATCAACCCCGGAAACTCGGGCGGCGCGCTGACCGACGGCAACGGCAACCTGGTCGGCATCAATACCGCCATCTATTCGCAGAACGGCGGCTCGATGGGCATCGGTTTCGCGATCCCGGTCTCGCTGGCGCGGAACGTGATGGAGCAGATCATTCGCACCGGCAGCGTCACGCGCGGCTGGATCGGCGTCGAGGTCCAGGAGATCACGCCGGAACTGGCCGAGTCCTTCGGTCTGCCCTCGGTCGAAGGCGCGTTGATCGCCGGCGTCATGCGCGGCAGCCCGGCCGACAAGGCCGGCATCCATCCCGGCGACGTGTTGCTGGCCATCGACGGCAAGAAGGTGAAAGACGCCGAAAACATGCTCGAGCTGGTCGCCGCCCTCAGGCCGGGCGATGCCGGCGCCTTTGCAGTGCGCCGCGACGGCAAGGAGATCGAACTTCGCGCCACGATCGGCAAGCGGCCGAAGCCGCCGCGCGACTGATCAGCGCTTGCCGCCGTCGAGCTTGTCGAGCTCGCTTTCCATCTCGGCGTCGCTCGGCGCGACATAGTCGCCCTCGCCCGGTATCGATGGGGAGCGCTTGCTGACGAAACGCGCCAGGAACAGCCCGAGCTCGAAGAGCAGGCACATCGGCACCGCCAGCATGAACTGGGACAGCACGTCGGGCGGCGTCACCACGGCGGCGATGACAAAAGCGCCGACGATCACGTAAGGCCTGGCTTCCTTCAGCTTGTCGATGCCGATGACGCCGAACCTGACCAGCAGAATCACCGCCACCGGCACTTCAAAGGTAATGCCGAAGGCGAGGAACATGGTCATCACGAAGGACAGGTACTGTTCGATGTCCGGCGCCGGCGTGATGCTTTGCGGCGCGAATTCGCCGATGAACTTGAACACCGTGTTGAAGACGAAGAAATAACAGAAGGCGATGCCGGCCAGGAACAGCAGCGTGCTGCCCAGCACGATCGGCAACGCGAACTTCTTCTCATGGGCGTAAAGGCCGGGCGCGACGAAAGCCCAGGCCTGGTACAACACCACCGGCAGGGCGATGACAAATGCCGCCAGCAGGGTGACCTTGATCGGCACCATGAAGGGCGTGATCACGCCGGTGGCGATCATCTTCGTGCCCGGTGGCAGCGTGGCAATCATCGGCTGCGCAATCAGGTCATAAACATTCGCCGCCCAAGGCACCAGGCAGAGGAACACCAGGACGATCGCCAGGATGGCGCGCAGGAGGCGGTCGCGCAATTCGACCAGATGGCTGATGAAGGTTTCCTGGGCCTCCGACATGTCAGACCTTGGGTTTTTCCGAGTCCGCCGAAGTCAGTGATGGCGGAGCGCCGCTCGGCGCAGCGGCGGCATCCGGCTTGTCGCCGATGCCCTGCGCAATCGATTCATTCAACGAGGTTTCGACCGACTGCACATGCTTGTTGAGCGACGCTTCCATGGTCCTGGCCTGCTCCGCCACTTCCTGCTGCAGCTTTTTCAGGTCCTCGAGCTGGATCTCCCGGTTGATGTCGGCCTTGACGTCGCTGACATAGCGTTGCAGGCGTCCGAGCAAGTGGCCTGCCGTGCGTGCGACGCGCGGCAGCCGCTCGGGCCCGATGACGATCAGCGCCACCAGGGCAATCACCATCAACTCAGTAAAGCCTACATCGAACATTACGCGCGGACGTCCGAAAAAAATGAGCGGGCATCACCCGCTCCGCCAGCCTTGAACGCCGGGGTGCGGCTCAAACCTTCTCTTTCTTGGCCTCGCCCTCGATGGTATGCCCGACCTGTTCGTGCTCGGCCGGCTTCTCAGCGGTGCCTTCCTTCATGCCGTCCTTGAAGCCCTTGACGGCACCGCCCAAATCCTGGCCGATGTTGCGCAGCTTCTTGGTACCGAATATCAACATGACGATGACCAGAACGATCAACCAATGCCAGATGCTCAGGGAACCCATGTCTTTCTCCTAGCTTCTCGGCAGCATCGAACCCAAGGGTTCGGAACCGCCCAGGATGTGTACGTGCAGATGATACACCTCCTGCCGACCCACCCTGCCCGTGTTGATGATGGTGCGAAAGCCGTCGGTCAGGCCTTGCGAACGCGCCAGTTCCCCGACCTTGGCGAACAGCCTGCCCAATAGTCCGGCGTGGCTGGCGTCGGCGTGATCGAGCGAGGCGATGTGTTGCTTGGGAATGATCATGAAATGCACGGGCGCCTGCGGGTGGATGTCGTGAAAGGCGAACAAGTCGTCGTCTTCGTAAACTTTCTTCGAAGGGATTTCGCCACGCGCGATCTTGCAGAAGATGCAGTCGGTCATGTCAGCTCCGCGATTTTTTTTCGTCGATGCCGGAAATACCTTCGCGCCGGCGGAACTCGACCATGATGTCGTCGACGCCGATATCGAATTGCGACAGCAGCACCATGGCGTGGAACCAGAGATCGCACGTCTCGCGCACCAGATGCAGGCGGTCGCCATCCTTGGCGGCCATGATCACCTCGGCGGCCTCCTCCGCGACTTTCTTGCAGATCGCATCGGTCCCCTTGGCATAGAGGCTGGCGACATACGAGGAATCCGGCGCCGCGCCCTTGCGTTCCACCAGCGTCGCCTGGACGCGGTGCAAGACTTCGAGGTCGATCACTTGTAAATCTCCTTGGGGTCTTTGAGGACGGGATCGGCGGCCGACCATGCGCCCTCTTCCAGTTTCTGGAAGAAGCAGCTCTTGCGGCCGGTGTGGCAGGCAATGCCGCCCACCTGTTCGATCTTGAGCAGCACCACGTCGTTGTCGCAATCGGTGCGGATCTCCAGCACTTTCTGGAAGTGGCCGGATTCCTCGCCCTTGTGCCATAGCTTGCGCCGCGAGCGCGACCAATAGACCGCCTGGCCGATGGCCGCCGTCTTTTCCATGGCCTCGCGGTTCATCCAGGCAAACATCAGCACGTCGCCGGTGGCGGCGTCCTGCGCAATGACCGGGACCAACCCCTGCTCGTCCCACTTGATCTCATTCAACCACTTGCTTGTCACCATCTCACCTCGATGCCTCTCGATTTCATGTATTCCTTGGCCTGCCGCACCGTGTATTCGCCGTAATGGAAAATGCTGGCGGCCAGCACCGCATCGGCCTTGCCCTGCTGCACGCCGTCGGCAAGGTGTTGCAGGTTGCCGACCCCGCCGCTGGCGATCACCGGTACCGCCACGGCCTCGGCGATGCGGCGGGTCAATTCCAGATCGAAGCCGTTGCGCGTGCCGTCCCGATCCATGCTGGTCAACAGGATTTCCCCGGCGCCCAGGTCGGTGACTTGCTTCGCCCACGCGATGGCGTCGAGACCCGCGTTCTTGCGGCCGCCGTGCGTGAAAACCTCCCACTTGCCGGGACCGGTCTGTTTGGCGTCGATGGCGACGACGATGCATTGCGAACCGACCTTCGCCGAAGCATCGGCGACCAGTCGCGGATCGTTCACGGCGGCGGTATTCATGCTCACCTTGTCGGCGCCTGCGTTCAGCAGCCGTCGCACGTCTTCGACCTTGCGCACGCCGCCGCCGACCGTCAGCGGAATGAACACCTGCTCGGCGCACGCCTCGACGATGTGCAGGATGATGTCGCGATCGTCCGAACTGGCGGTGATGTCGAGGAAAGTAATCTCGTCGGCGCCCTGCTCGTCGTAGCGCCTGGCGACCTCGACCGGATCGCCGGCATCGCGCAACTCGACGAAGTTAACCCCCTTGACGACACGTCCGGCATTGACGTCGAGACAGGGGATGATGCGCTTGGCGAGCATGGGCTACTTGGCCGAAAGCTTGTCGGCTTCCGCCTGGGCTTTTCTGAAATCCAGCTTGCCCTCGTAGATCGCCCGGCCGGTGATCGCGCCCGTGATCCCTTCGTCCTGCACTTTGCACAGCGCCTTGACGTCGGCAATGCTGGCAATGCCGCCCGAGGCGATCACCGGAATGCGCAGCGCCTGGGCGAGCTTGACCGTCGCCTCGACGTTGACGCCGCTCATCATGCCGTCGCGGCCGATATCCGTGTAAACGATCGCCTCGACGCCGTAATCCTCGAACTTTCTGGCGAGGTCGATGACATCGTGGCCGGTCATTTTCGACCAGCCGTCCACCGCCACCTTACCGTCCTTGGCATCGAGGCCGACGACGATGTGGCCGGGAAACGCCGTACAGGCATCGTGCAGGAAACCGGGGTTCTTCACGGCGGCCGTGCCGATGATGACGTAGCTGATGCCGTCGTCGAGGCAGCGCTCGATGGTATCGAGATCGCGGATGCCGCCGCCGAGTTGCACGGGAATCTCGTCGCCAACCTCGTTCAGGATCGCCTTGATGGCCGGCTCGTTCTTCGGCTTGCCGGCAAAGGCGCCATTGAGGTCGACCAGATGCAGGCGACGGGCGCCTTGATCGATCCAATGGCGCGCCATGGCGGCCGGATGTTCCGAAAATACCGTGGCATCGTCCATGGCGCCCTGCTTGAGGCGCACGCAATGCCCGTCCTTCAGGTCGATCGCGGGAATCAGCAACATAGTGGAATGAAAGTCAGTGGTGGTGGTACGCCGACGGGACCTTTCAGGGCTGCCAGCGCATGAAGTTACCGAGGAGTTGCAGGCCCGACTGGGCACTCTTCTCCGGATGGAATTGGACGGCGAAGATGTTAGCGCGGGCCACCGCGCTGGTAAAGGGGATGCCATAGACCGTGGCGCCGGCGATCACCGACGGCTCGGACGGTTCGACATAGTAGCTATGCACGAAGTAGAAGCGCGCGTTGTCGGGAATGTTCGCCCAGAGCGGGTGCGTCTCGCTTTGGGCCACCTCGTTCCAGCCCATGTGCGGCACCTTCAAGCCCTTGGCAAGGGTTTCCTGCTGGGGAAAGCGGCGCACTTGGCCGGGCAGGATGCCCAGTCCCGCCACATCGCCTTCCTCGCTGTGCTCGAACAGCATTTGCAGGCCGATGCAGATGCCCAGAAAAGGTTTTTCGGCAGCAGCGCGCACTACCGCCTCGCGCAAGCCCTTGCCGATCAATTCGCGCATGCAATCCGGCATGGCGCCCTGCCCCGGCACCACCACGCGATCGGCATCGGCCACCTTGGCCGGATCGGCGGTCACCACGACCCGCGCGCCGGCGGCGACGTGCTCGATGGCCTTGGCCACCGAGCGCAGATTGCCCATGCCGTAATCGACCACCGCAACGACCGTCATGATGATGTCAGAGCGTGCCCTTGGTCGATGGAATGCCGGTGGCGCGCGGATCGATCTCGACGGCCATGCGCAACGCCCGGCCAAAAGCCTTGAAGACGGTCTCGGCCTGATGGTGGGCATTGTCGCCGCGCAACGCATCGACATGCACCGTCATCGCCGCGTGATTGACCATCCCCTGGAAGAACTCGCGGACGAGATCGACATCGAATTCGCCGATGGTGCCGCGGACGAAGGGCACCTCGAACACCAATCCGGGCCTGCCGGAAAGATCGACGACCACGCGCGTCAACGCTTCGTCGAGCGGCACATAGGCGTGACCGTAGCGGCGCAGGCCTTTCTTGTCGCCGATGGCCTGGGCCAAGGCCTGACCCAGTGCAATGCCGACGTCCTCGACGGTATGATGCGCATCGATATGCAGATCGCCTTGCGCCTCGATGTCGAGGTCGATCATGCCGTGGCGGGCAATCTGGTCGAGCATGTGGTCGAAGAAGCCGACACCGGTGGCCAGCTTGGCGGCGCCGCTGCCGTCGAGCGCGAGCTTGACCCGGATTTGCGTTTCCAGCGTATTGCGTTGCACTTCGGCGCTGCGCATTGGACGACGTGCCGCCAAGAATGAAATTGGGGCCATGATACCATTTCATGCCATTCATCAAGCCGCCGCCACGCCGTCACACCGCCATGAGCCGCTACTGGAGCAACACCGCCAAGGCACTGCAGCCCTACGTTCCCGGCGAGCAGCCCAAACTGGCCAATCTCGTCAAGCTCAACACCAACGAGAACCCCTATGGCCCTTCGCCCAAGGTGCTGGCCGCATTGCATGACGAGATCGGCGACAGCCTGAGGCTCTATCCCGATCCGGAAGGCTTGCGGCTCAAAGCGGCGGTGGCCGACTACTTCGGCAACATCTCGCCTTCGCAAGTGTTCGTCGGCAACGGCTCGGACGAAGTGCTTGCCCATGCGTTTCTGGCGCTGCTCAAACACGACAAGGCAATCCTGTTCCCGGATATCACCTACAGCTTCTATCCGGTGTATTGCCGCCTGCACGGCATCGACCACGTGGCCGTGCCGCTCACCGAAAACTACGAGATCCGTCCGAGCGATTATCTGCAGCCCAACGGCGGCATCATTTTCCCCAACCCGAACGCGCCCACCGGCCGCGCGCTGCCGCTGGCCGACATCGAACGCATCGTGTCCGCCAATCCGGATTCCGTGGTCGTCGTCGATGAAGCCTATGTCGATTTCGGCGCCGAATCGGCCGTGGCGCTGGTCGGCAAGTATGTCAATCTGCTGGTGGTGCATACCTTGTCGAAATCGCGCTCGCTGGCCGGGCTGCGGGTTGGCTATGCCGTTGGCGACAGCGGGCTGATCGAAGCCCTCGACCGCGTGAAGAACAGCTTCAATTCCTATCCGCTCGGCCGCCTCGCCCTGGCGGGCGCCGTGGCCGCGATGGAGGACCGCGCGTGGTTCGATCGCAGCCGCCGGGCCGTGATGCGCAGCCGCGATGTCTTGACGGAGGAAATGAGGTCGCTTGGGTTCGAGGTATTGCCGTCGACCGCGAACTTCATTTTTGCGCGCCATCCGCACCGCGACGCCAGTGCGCTGACACAGGCGCTGCGCGAGCGCAGCATCATCGTTCGGCATTTCCGCCAGCCGCGCATCGAACAATTCCTGCGCATTTCCATCGGCACCGACGAGCAGTGCGGTGAGTTGGTGTCGGCGCTGCGGGAGATTATGTCAGCCTGAGTTCCGCCGATCAGGCCTTGATGCGCAACTCGGCCGCGCGGGCGTGGGCGGTCAGCCCTTCGCCGTGCGCCAGGGTCGAGGCGATGGGGCCGAGCGTCTGCGCGCCCGCTTCGGACACCTCGATGATGCTGGTGCGCTTCTGGAAATCGTAGACGCCGAGCGGGCTGGAGAAACGCGCGCTGCGCGAGGTTGGCAGCACATGGTTCGGTCCCGCGCAGTAGTCGCCCAGCGATTCCGACGTGTAATGCCCGAGGAAGATCGCGCCGGCATGGCGGATTTTGTCGACCAGCGCGCGCGGCTGTTCGACGGAAAGCTCCAGGTGCTCGGGTGCGATACGGTTGGCGATGACGCAGGCCTCGTCGAGATCGGTCACGTGGATCAGCGCGCCGCGACCGGCAATGGACGCGGCGATGACGTCCTTGCGCGGCATGGTCGGCAGCAGCCGCTCGATGCTCGCCGCCACCTTGTCGAGATAAGCCGCGTCTGGACAGAGCAGAATGGCCTGGGCCAGCTCGTCGTGCTCGGCCTGGGCGAATAGATCGATGGCCGTCCATTCGGGATCGCCCGAGCCGTCCGAGATCACCAGCACCTCCGACGGTCCGGCCACCATGTCGATGCCGACCGTGCCGAACACGCGCCGCTTGGCCGAGGCGACGTAGGCGTTGCCCGGCCCGACGATCTTGTCGACCTGCGGAATGGTCTGCGTTCCATAGGCGAGCGCCGCCACCGCCTGGGCACCGCCGATGGTGAACACCCGGTCGACGCCGGCCAGATGCGCTGCCGCCAGCACCAGCTCGTTCTTCTGGCCGTCCGGCGTCGGCACTACCATGATGAGTTCCTTGACGCCGGCGACTTTGGCCGGAATCGCGTTCATCAACACGGAACTGGGGTAGGCGGCTTTGCCGCCGGGTACGTAAAGGCCGACGCGGTCGAGCGGCGTGACTTGCTGGCCGAGCCGCGTGCCATCGGCCTCGCTGTACTCCCACGACGCCAGCCGCTGCCGTTCGTGGTAGCCGCGGATACGCTCGGCGGCGTGTCGCAAGGACTGACTTTGAACCGACGGCAGGGCATCGAACGCGGCTTTCAGTGCCTCCTGCGGCAGTTCCAGTTGCGCCATCATCGCCACGTCCAGCCGGTCGAAGCGGCGCGTGTAGTCGAGTACCGCGGCATCGCCCAGCGTGCGCACGTTGGCCAGCACCTCGGCCACGGTGCGCTCGATGGCGTCGTCGGTGCTGTTGTCGAAACGCAGCAAGGCATCGAGCGCCGACAGGAATTCGGGATCGCGGCTCGAGAGGCGGCGAATCGTCGGCGCGGTCACTGCACGGCTCCGGCGATGCGATCGACCACGGGCTGCAGCAGTGTCCGCTTCATCTTCAAGCTGGCCTGATTGACCACCAGGCGCGACGAAATGGCCATGATTTCCTCGACCTCGACGAGATTGTTGGCCTTGAGCGTGCCGCCGCTGGACACCAGGTCGACGATGGCGTCGGCCAGGCCCGCCAGCGGCGCCAGTTCCATCGACCCGTAGAGCTTGATCAGGTCCACGTGCACGCCTTTGGTGGCGAAGTGCTCGCGCGCCGTCTGGATGTACTTCGTCGCCACGCGCAGGCGTGCGCCCCGGCGCACGGCCGCCGCATAGTCAAACCCGGCGGGCACTGCGACGCACATCCGGCATTGGGCGATCTTCAGGTCGAGCGGCTGGTACAAGCCCGTGCCGCCATGCTCGATCAGCACGTCCTTGCCGGCGATGCCCAGGTCGGCGGCGCCGTACTGGACGTAGGTCGGCACGTCGGACGCGCGCACGATGACGACGCGCACATCCGGCCGATTCGTCTCGATGATCAGCCTGCGCGACTTTTCGGGATTCTCGTTCGGCACGATACCGGCCGCCGCCAGCAGCGGCAGCGTTTCTTCGAAAATGCGGCCCTTCGACAGGGCGATGGTGATGCTGGTGGCGATGCTGTTCATGCGGCTATTTTACCCGCCGCACGCGGGCGCCCAGCGCCGACAGCTTCTGCTCCAGTTTCTCGTAACCACGATCCAGATGATAGATGCGATCGACCAGCGTTTCGCCCTGGGCGGCCAGGCCAGCGATGACCAGCCCGGCCGATGCCCGCAGGTCGGTGGCCATGACCGCCGCGCCGTCCAGTTTGGCCACGCCTTTGACAAAGGCGGTATTGCCATCGATCTTGATGTCGGCGCCCAGGCGGATCAACTCGACCGCGTGCATGAACCGATTCTCGAAAATGGTTTCGCGGATCACCGCCGTGTCGTCGGCGACGGCGTTGATCGCCATGAACTGCGCCTGCATGTCGGTCGGAAACGCCGGGTACGGCTCGGTGCGAACCGAGACCGACTTCAGCCGGGCCGGCGCGGCAAGGCGGATGGCATCCGGCTCGACGGCAATGTCGCAGCCGGCCTCGGTCAGCTTGTCGACCACCACGTCCAAATAGCCGGACGAAGTGCCCGTCAGCCGTATCGCGCCACCGGTGGCCGCGGCGGCGCAGAGATAGGTGCCTGTCTCGATACGGTCGGGCATGATGCGGTAACGCGCGCCGCTCAGGCGCGCCACGCCCTGGATGCGAATGACGTCGGTGCCGGCTCCGGAAATGCCGGCTCCCATGGCGATCAGGCAGTTCGCCAGGTCGACCACCTCGGGCTCGCGGGCGGCGTTCTCGATCACGGTTTCGCCTTCCGCCAAGCAAGCAGCCATCATCAGGTTCTCGGTGCCGGTCACCGTGACCATGTCGGTGAACAGCCGGGCGCCCTTCAAGCGCGCGCAGCGGGCATGCACATAGCCTTGCTCGACCGAAATTTCGGCCCCCATCGCCTGCAGTCCCTTGATGTGCTGGTCGACCGGCCGGGCGCCGATCGCGCAACCGCCCGGCAGCGAAACGCGGGTTTCGCCACAGCGCGCCAACAGCGGCCCCAGCACCAAAATCGATGCCCGCATGGTCTTGACCAGCTCGTAAGGCGCCACGGGGTTATCAATGCATCCGCCATCGAGACGAACGGTGTCGCCGCTGCGCTCGACCTTCACTCCCATCTGCGCCAGCAAGCCGAGCATGGTGGTGATGTCGTTGAGATCGGGCACGTTGCTGAACATCATCGGCTCGCGGGTCAGCAAGGCCAAAGTCAGCAGCGGCAGAGCGGCGTTCTTGGCGCCCGAGATGGATACCTCGCCCTTCAGCGGCTGTCCGCCCAGGATCGACAGCCGGTCCATGCGCGTCTCAGGCCAACGGCAAGAACTCGGCAACGCCGTATAGCGTTGCGAGCGAACGAATGTTGTCGGGCGTCCCTAGGATGGAGATGGCCTGCTTCCTTTCCTGAGCAGCGCGAACCCAGGCAAGCAGTATCGCCACCGCCGATGAATCGGCCTCCGTGACCTGGCCGAGATCGACGATGCTCGCGCCGGATGCGAGCGCCGCTTCACCCGCATTCTTCAACTCCGTCGCCGAAGCGATCACCATCGGCCCGACGACGCGCAACCGCTCGCCCGACAGTTCGATCATTGCTTGCGGGCGACGGCAGCCTCGCTGCTGCCGTTCTTGGTGCGCAAGGTCCCGATCAGCCCATCGATACCGCCGGCGCTGATTTCCTGAGCGAAGGAACTGCGGTAATTGGTGACCAGGCTGACCGCCGCCACGGCGATATCGTAGACCTTCCAGCCTTGGTCGGTCTTGTCCAGGCTGTAATCGATCTCCACGGGCTTGCTTCCCGGCTGCTGCACCAGCGTGCGGACCACGACATCCGTGTCGGCCGGTTGCATCTTGACCGGCTTGAAATCGATCGTCTGGTTGCGATACTCGGTCAGCGCCTTCGAATAGGTGCGCACCAGCAAGGTGCGGAATTCGTCCGTCAAGGCCTGCTGCTGGGCGGGGCTGGCCTGACGCCACGCCTTGCCGACGGCCAGCCGGGTCATGTGGGCAAAATCGAAGTGCGGCAGCACTTTCGCTTCGGCCAACTCGACCGCCTTGCGCGTGTTGCCGGCCTGGATGTCCTTGTCCTTGCGAACGATCTCCAGCACGTCGTTGGTCACGCCCTTGACCAGGGCATCGGGCGCCAGACCCTGAGCCGCCGCGCCCAACGTTGCCACCAAACCGAACAACACTGCGAGAAAGTGCTTCATGAAGGAATGTCCTTGAACTTGTGGTGTTGTGGCGACCGAGGTCGAATCATTCGAATTCCGGATCCTTGGGCGGCCTGCCGTCGAAAACGAGACTGCGCCGGCGCTGCAAATAGGCGTCCCGCAGGTAGGAATACTTGTCCAGGGCCGCCTCGTCGATGATCTTGTCGGCCGGCAGCAACATGGCGCGGTTATTGATGATGTACAAGGCGGCCAGGGAATTGCGGACTGACATGTCGTTGATGTTGACGAGCGGATCGGCGGCGATATCGAAGACCAAGCCGATGCCATCCCGAACGTCACGCGGTCCGAACACCGGCAAAAAGAGGTAAGCGCCGGTATCCATCCCCCAGCGGCCGAAAGTTTGGCCGAAGTCTTCATCGTGCTTTTCCAGGCCCCACTCGGTCGCGACATCGAGTAGCCCGAAGATGCCGACGGTGCTATTCACCAGGAATCTGCCGGCATCGCTGGCAGCCTCGACAGGCTTGCCTTGCAGGAGATTATTGACGGCAATGAAAACATCGGCGACGTTGCTGAAGAAGTTGGTGACCGCCGTACGGACGAAGGCGGGCGCAACGAACTCGTAGCCCTTGGCGACCGGCCGGATGATCGCCGCATCGAGTCCTTCGTTGAAGGCGAACATGGTCCGGTTGAACCCTTCCATCGGGTCCTTGTTGCCGGCTGTGGTGGCACACCCCCCCAGCAGCATCGCCATGCCCAGCGCCAGCGCCAACACCGTCGACTTCACGTAACACCGCATCACAAGTCTTCCCTCTGCCACTTTCGTCCCATTCGCCCGGCGGGCCGGATCGCCCGCAATCACCGCCGACTACTTGCCACTTTCGTCGCCGGCGGCCTTGCTGAACATGAACTGGCTGATCAGCTTCTCGAGGACAACGGCCGATTGCGTTTTCTTGATGACATCGCCGTCCTTCAGCACTTCCTGCGCACCCCCGACCTCGAACCCGACATACTGCTCCCCCAGCAAACCGGAAGTCAGGATGGTGGCGAATGTGTCGCGCGGGAACTTGTACCGGCCATCCACCTGCATCCGCACCACGGCGACGTAGTTTTCCGGATCAAAGCGGATTTCCGCGACGCGACCGACCACCACGCCGGCGCTCTTGATCGGCGCCCGAACCTTGAGGCCACCGATGTTATCAAACTTGGCTTCCAGTCGATACGTGTCGCTCATGCTGGAGCCGCTCAGATTGCCGACCTTGAGGGCGAGAAACACCAGCGAAGCCAGGCCGACGGCAACAAAGAACCCCACCCAAAGATCGAGAGTCAAACGATTCATCAGGCCCCCCTGAACATGAACGCGGTCAATATGAAATCGGCGGCGAGAATCGCCAGCGATGAAGTAACGACGGTGCGCGTGGTGGCGCCGGACACGCCCTCGGCCGTCGGTTCGGCGTCGTAGCCTTCGAAGACAGCGATCCAGCTGACGATCACGCCGAAGACGAAGCTCTTGATGACGCCGTTGAGGACGTCCTCCCGGAAATCCACCGAAGCCTGCATCTGCGACCAGAACGAGCCTTCGTCCACGCCGATCAACCGGACGCCGACCAGATATCCGCCGAGCACGCCCATCGCCGAGAAAAGCCCTGCCAGCAGCGGCATGGAGATCACGCCGGCCCAGAAACGCGGCGCCACGACGCGGGCGATCGGATTTACCGCCATCATTTCCATGGCCGACAACTGCTCGGTGGCCTTCATCAGACCGATCTCGGCGGTGATCGCCGAGCCGGCGCGGCTGGCAAAGAGCAGGGCCGCGACTACCGGTCCCAGTTCGCGGACCAGCGACAGCGCGACGAGGACGCCCAGCGCCTCCGAGGAACCATAGCGTTGCAGGGTATCGTAGCCCTGCAGGCCGAGCACCATGCCGACGAACAAGCCGGAGACCAGAATGATGATCAGCGACAGCACGCCGGTGAAGTAGATCTCGCGAACCGTCAGAAAGAAGCGCCTCAGCGCCGTGCCCGAATAGACCAAGGTCATCAGCAGGAAACGGCTGGCGAACCCCAGTCGCCAGATGCGGTCATTGACGCGCTTGCCGAGCCAGCGCAAGCCGTTTGCCAGCCGATCAAGCATGACCGGCCACCACATGGATCTCGTCGCGATAGGGAGAAGCCGGGTAGTGAAACGCCACCGGGCCGTCGGCCTCGCCCCAGATGAACTGATGCACGTATTCAGCCTGAGACTGGCGAATCTCGTCCGCCGTGCCCTCGGCGACAATGCGGCCGCCGGAAACGAAGTAGATGTAGTCGACGATCTTCAGGGACTCCTGAACATCATGGGTGACGATGATGGAACTGGCGCCGAGCGCGTCGTTGAGCGTTCGGATCAATTCGCCGATGATCGACAGCGATATCGGATCGAGGCCGGCGAACGGCTCGTCGTACATGATCAGCATGGGATCGAGCGCCACTGCCCGGGCCAGCGCCACGCGGCGCGCCATGCCGCCCGACAGCTCGGATGGCATCAGGTGGGCAACCCCGCGCAGGCCGACGGCATGCAGCTTCATCATGACCAAGTCGTGGATCAGGTCCGCCGGCAAGTCCGTGTGCTCGCGCATCTGGAAGGCCACGTTGTCGTACACCGACATGTCGGTGAACAGCGCGCCGAACTGGAACAGCATGCCCATGCGCCGACGCAGGTCGTAAAGCGCCTGGCCCTGCAATTTGGCGACGTCGCGGCCATCGACCAGCACGGTGCCGGAGGATGCCTTGACCTGCCCGCCGATCAAGCGCAGGGTGGTCGTCTTGCCGCCGCCGGAAATGCCCATGATGGCCACCACCTTGCCGCGCGGGATCGTCATGTTGATCCCGGTCAGCACCGGTCGACGATCATAGGCAAAATTGACGTCCCGCAGTATGACAAGTGGTTCCAAGAATAGTCGCGCGAAATGATCGCCGCACTCACTGTTAATAACGGAGCCGATTCTAGCAAAAGCGGGGTGGCCGCCGATTGTTTGCGATGATCTCCAAATGATTTTCGCGTCTATCCAAGGGTTACCGGAGTGATCTTGCCGCTAACATTGCCAGCGATAGCCCGATTCCGTCCGCCATGTCCAACGAAAGACCGACACTGCTGCTGGTCGACGACGACCCCCTGATCACCGACACCTTGTCTTATTTTCTCAACAGGGATTTCGAGGTGGTGCTGGCGGGAAGTCGCATCGAAGCGCTCGCCCGAGCGAGGCAGCTGCCCCGCCCCCCATCGGCCGCCCTGGTCGATCTCGGCCTGCCGCCGACACCGCACCGGCCGGACGAGGGCTTTGCGTTGGTGACCGAGTTGCTGGCCTTGGCGCCCGCGATGTCGATCGTCATCCTGTCCGGACAAAACGACGAGACGAACGCGCGTCACGCCCGCGCCCTGGGCGCCGCCGACTTCATCGCCAAACCGGCCGCGCCCGAAAACCTGCGTCGCATCCTGCGGGAGCTTCTGACCAGCCAAGTGCCGCCGGCGACCGGCGCTACCGATCTGATGGGCCACAGTCCGCCGATGGAAAAACTGCGGACTCAACTGCGCCAGTATGCCGACTCGCCGTTTCCCGTGCTGATCGAAGGCGAATCCGGCAGCGGCAAGGAACTCGCCGCGGCGGCGCTGCATGCACTGTCCGTGCGCGCCGGCAAGCCCTATCTGGCGCTCAACTGCGCGGCGATTTCGCCCAATCTGGTCGAGCCGACGCTGTTCGGGCATGCCAAGGGCGCCTTTACCGGCGCGATCAGCAGCCGCGCCGGCTATTTCGAGGAAGCCGCGGAAGGCACCCTGTTCCTCGACGAGATCGGCGAGCTGCCGCTGGAGTTGCAACCGAAGCTGCTCCGCGTTCTGGAGAACGGCCAGTATCAACGGGTCGGCGAAACCCAGCAGCGCGTTTCCCACGCACGCGTGATCGCCGCCACCAACCGCGATCTCAAACGGGAAATGCGCGAGGGGCGATTCCGCGCCGACCTCTACCATCGGCTGTCCGTGTTCACCGTCACGGTGCCGCCGCTGCGCGACCGCGGCGCCGACCGCTTTGTCCTGCTCGATCATTTCCGCCATCTCTACGCGGAGCAAAGCCGCCGCACGGCATTTTCGCTGACGCCGGAAGCGGAAACCGCCTGGGAGCGCTACCCGTTTCCCGGCAATGTTCGCGAATTGCGCAACATTGTCATTCGACTCATGGCCAAGCACGACGGCAAGCCCATCGAGCTCGCCGAGCTGAAAGACGAGTTGGACACGGAAACCGCAACCATGTCGTCGCCGACCCCCCAGTCGGCGCGCCGCCGGGATGACCGCGAGTTGATCGATCTGGCGCTGGCGGATCTGCGCGATGCGGCCCATTTCAGCCTCGATGTCACGCTCGGCCGCTGGGAGTGGGCCTACATCAACGCCGCCCAGCAGCTTACTCATGGCAACATCAGCCAGACCGCCAAGCTGCTTGGCATCAATCGCACCACCTTGTACAACCGGATCGAAGTGCTCGGACGCGCGCAGGACGACGGCGCCGCGCGGATTGAGACCTAGGCGATGTACTACGAGCATTTCGGTCTTACCGAACCGCCCTTCCGGATCACGCCCCACACGGAGTTCTTCTTTGCCGGCGCCAATCGGGGCGCCACGCTCGATGCGCTCATCTATGCGATCATCAGCGACGAAGGCATCGTCAAGCTCAGCGGCGAAGTCGGCAGCGGCAAGACGATGTTGTGCCGCGTCCTGATGGAACGCTTGCCGCCGCACGTCGCCATCGTTTACCTCGCCAACCCATCGCTCTCGAAGGAAGACATCGTCTTCGCCATCGCCGAGGAACTGGGGCTCGCCGTATCGGAAACGGCCCGCGCCAGCACCGTCATCCGGGCGCTACAAACCCGGCTGATCGAGTTGCATGGCGCAGGCAAGCAGGTCGTGGTGCTGATCGACGAAGCGCATGCCATGCCGCTCGAAACCCTCGAGGAAATCCGGCTGCTGTCCAACCTCGAAACCAGCCAGCACAAGTTGCTGCAACTGGTGTTGTTCGGCCAGCCGGAGCTCGACGCGGTGCTGGCCAGGCCGGACATGCGCCAGCTCAGGGAAAGAATCACGCACAACTTCCTGCTCGAGCCGCTGCATCGCGACGACGTGGCAAAGTACATCGACTTCCGGATGCGCGCCGCCGGCTACCACGGGCCGGACGTTTTTTCCGGCAACGCCCTCAAACTCATCGCGACGGCATCGCAGGGACTGACGCGCCGCATCAACATCCTTGCCGACAAATCGCTCTTGGCCACTTACGCCGAAGGCCTCCATCAGGTCACGCCCAAGCAGGTGGACGCGGCAATCCGCGACGCCCAGTACGAGAATCCGGCACGCGGCGTGCGCCAGCGCCTGGCGATGGGACTGGGCGCGGCGGCAGCGCTCGTCTTTGCCGCGATTGGCCTCACTTCCTGGAACGATGCGGAAACGACCAAGCCGGTCGCGACGCCGCCGGCTGGCGCACCCGCAGCGCCAGCGCAGTCCACCGCCGCCCCCACTCCCCCGACCGCCGGCGGTTCGCCGTCGACATCGGCGCCAACCGGCGCGCCATCGCAACCGGTGGCGCCACCACCGCCCTCAAGCGCCGGCGCAGCGCCGGCGATGCCGACGCCGGCCGAAGCGACCGATCCGGCATCCGCGCGGCCCTTGGCAACCGGCGGCGCGCCGCCACCACTGACTTTGGCCCTGCGGGAGCGCATCGCGGCAACTCGACAATGGATCGATAGCGCCGCCGCCGATCGCTGGTTCATCCAATTGACGGCGGGAAGCGCGAGCGAAATGGCGGGAGTCGGCGGCTATCTGGCCAGAGCCGACCAATTGCTGCAGCCGGAGCGCGTCGGGGTGTACCTGGCCCATAGCGGCAGTGAAGCCCGGGTGGGCGTCATCTATGGCGATTTCCCGAGCCGCAAGGCGGCCAGTCAGGCCATCGAGCAACTTCCCGACGAATTAAGAAGGCAGCGGCCCTTCGCCCGCAAGGTCGCTTGGCTAAAGTAGAGGTCCCTATGACCGTTATTATGAAATTGATAACTGAAAATCAATTACATAGAGATTGTTTAGCATGTAAGATGGCAACTGACCCGCGCGGACGCCCTCCATTACGAGCCATCCACTACGACGCACGGCGGTTGCCTGCGCCCACCGCGGAAAGCAAGGCTTCGAACTATGTTAGTTGAACAGTCACGACAGGACACCGGAACCTTGACGACGCAACGATATGTTGCCGCGCCGCTGCTGGCGCTGGCCATGGCGGCATGCAGCAATACCCCCGTGGCGCCACCTTCGGCCGGCCATTTGAACGCCGAGGCGCCTTTGCCCGCGGCGCAGGGGACGATACCGGCGCCGGTGCAGAACACCCTGTCCCTCCCCAAGCCGAAACCGGCGCCCAAGGTCGAAACCTATAGCGTCGTGGTCAACAACGTCCGCGTCCAGGAACTCCTGTTCGCCCTGGCGCGAGATGCCAAGGTCAATGTCGATATCCATCCCGGCATCGAAGGCGCCGTTACCCTGAACGCCATCGACCAGACGCTCCCGCAACTGCTGACCCGCATCGCCAAGCAGGTCGACATGCGCTGGGAGATGGACGGCCCGAACCTGGTGGTCATGCCCGACTCGCCTTATCTGCGGACCTACAAGGTCGACTACGTCAACATGTCGCGCGACACCAGTGGCACGGTGACGGTCACCACGCAGGTTGCGTCGACGGGCGGTTCGGCCGGAACGGCCACGGCCGGCACCGGCGGCGGCGGCAACAATTCCCAAACCAAGATCGAGAACAAGGTTCAACATCATTTCTGGGACACGCTGGAAAAGAACATCAAGGACATCCTGCGCGAAACCGACAAGATCCTGCCCGAGGGCTCTTCGGAAACCGTCATCGAGCGGGCCGACCAGCAGGCCACGACCGGCATGGCCGTGCCGCAGCCCGCAGGCGCCAGAGCGGCAGCCGCCGGCAATCCGGCCAGCACCGCCAGCCCGAATGCCACGACGCTCCAGCAAAGCGGCACGACCGTCGTCAAGCGCACCACTTTCCGCGAAGCGGCCTCCGTCATCATCAATTCCGAAGCGGGTATCGTCACGATCCGGGCGACTTCCCGCCAGCACGAGAAAATTCAGGAATTCCTCGGCCAGGTCATGGCCTCGGTACGCCGCCAGGTCTTGATCGAGGCCACGGTGGCGGAAGTTTCCCTGTCCGACAACTATCAGCAGGGCATCGACTGGAAGGCGCTGCCCCTCGGCCGGGTCGGCTTCACCTTGGTCCAGAGCGCCACCGGCGGCATCACGGCGCCCGCCTCCAGCCTGTTGCAGCTCTCCTATCTGAACGAGGCGTCGCGCGTCGGCAACATCTCGGCTTCGGTCAAGCTGCTGGACGCCTTCGGCACCGTCAAGGTATTGTCCAGTCCGAAGCTCTCGGTGCTGAACAACCAGACTGCCGTGTTGAAAGTGGTCGACAACCTGGTCTATTTCACCATCAAGGCCGACACCACGGCGAACCAGGCCACCACCACCACCACCTACACCACCAACCTCAACTCGGTGCCCGTCGGCCTGGTCATGAACGTCACGCCGCAGATCAGCGAAAACGACACCGTGCTGCTGAACATACGCCCGAGCATCTCGCGCAAGTTCGGCGAGGTGATCGACCCCAATCCCGATCTCCAGCGGCTTGGGGTCAAGAATGCCATTCCGGTCATCCGCACCCGCGAAATGGAATCGATGATCCGCGTCGAAAACGGCAATATCGCCATGATGGGCGGCCTCATGGAGGATTCGCTGGAGAACAACGACAATACCGTGCCCGGCGTTGCCCGCTTGCCCGGTATCGGCAGCCTGTTCCAGAATCGCGACGACACCCGCCGCAAGACCGAATTGGTGATCTTCCTGCGTCCCATCGTCATCAAGGACGCCAGCATCGAAGGCGACTACGCCGCCTATCGCGGCCGATTGCCGGGCCCGGGCTTCTTCGACAAGAACCCGGGGCCGAACAATCGTATCGTCGGCAATCCGACCATCGGCATCGACGGGGGCAACCAGTGAGCTTGCTGATGGACGCCCTGAAGCGTGCCGAGCAAGCCAAGGAGAAAGGGGCGACGGATCAGGGCTTGTCGCTCGAACCGCTGGCCAAGCCTCCCGCGGCGACGCCGGCTGAAGCGCCCGCCGAGCCGCCGATCACCGATTCCGTCACCGCCCGGATGGACACCGGCCGATTGCCCAGTCTGCCCAAGCTGGAGGACCTGGACGCGGAATTCATTGCGCTCGCGCAGCAATCGCCGCCGCTGGCGCGCAGTCGCGCAGGCGACGCCTCGGCGATGGGCCGAAACGCCGCCAGTCCGGCATCGACTGCCAGGCCCGAAGCACCGCCCGCCAGGACCCGTGCCGACATCAAGGACTCGACGACACCCGAGCAAGCCGCGATTCGCAACGCCTTTGCCGTCAAGGAACCTGCAGCCAACGGCAAGTTTGTCTGGCTGACCATCGCCGCCGTGACCTTGGCCGCTGTCGCGGCCATCGGCATTTACTTCTGGTGGCAGTTGCGCCCGGCGCCGGGTATCGGCATCGCCGCGCCGACGCTTGCATCGTCGGCCGGTCGCTTGGAAACGCCGGCCGCGCCGCCGCCGGCCTCGCCAATCGCCGCTTTGCCCACGGCGAATGCCCCTCCGTCGTCGTCTGCCGAATCGTCACGCGCGGACGCCAACCGCGCCGTTGAGACCGCGCCTGAGCCGCCGCCTCGCCGGGAAGCGCCCGCAAGCAAAGTCAGTCGTGACGGTACGCCGCCACCGGCATCCGCCGCGCCGCAAGCTGCGCAGCCCGCACCCGCACAGCCCCAGATCCGATTCGCCAGATCGGCCGACAATCCCAGCCGTCCCGTGACGGCGGATGCCTACGAAGCGCTCCAATCGGGCAATCTCGCCGGCGCCCGAGCCGCCTACGAACGCTCGCTGCGCACCGACCCGCGCAACGTCGACGCCTTGCATGGCCGCGCCGCCGTCGCCCTGCGCGAAGGTCGCATCGAAGATGCCGAAGCGGATTTTCTGAGAATCCTGGAGAACGATCCGCGCAATGCCGAAGCCAACGCCGCGCTCGTCGGCCTGCGCGGCTCGGGCGATCCAGTGGCCACCGAAAGCCGGATCAAGTCGCTGCTGGCCCAGCAACCCAACGCCTCCGCCCTGCACTTCGCCCTGGGCAACCTGTATGCGCGGCAGCACCGCTGGAACGAGGCGCAGCAAGCCTACTTCGGGGCCTTGACCACCGATGGCGACAACCCCGACTACCTGTTCAACCTGGCCGTCAGCCTCGACCAGTTGCATCAGCCCAGGCTGGCCGCCGACTACTACGGCCGGGCGCTGAAAGCGGCCGACGGGCGGCTCGCCGCCTTCGATCGGAGCCTAGCCGCCAGGCGGCTGAGTGAACTGACGCGACCCTGATGGCCAGGATCAACAACGAAACGCCGCCGGCAAACTCCCCGCCGATGAATGCACCCACTTCCCGCCGCCGCCCGATCGGCCAGATTCTGATCTCGCAGGGCGTCATCAGCGAAGATCAGCTGCGCATCGCCCTGCTGGAGCAGATGAAGTCGAACCAGCCGGTCGGCAAACTGCTGGTGTCGCTGGGCTTCGTCTCGGAAGCGACCCTGCGCGACGCGCTGGGCGAGTCGCTGGGCCAGAAATCGGTCGACCTCGGCCACGCGATCGTCGATCCCGCCGCGCTGCGCCTCGTGCCGCGCGACGTCGCGAAGCGCCACAATCTGCTGCCGATGGATTATTCGCCCGAGCAGCGGCGATTGACCATCGCCATCGCCGACACCAACGACATCGTGGCGCTCGACAAGCTGCGCGCCCTGGTGACCCACGAACTGCTGATCGAAACGCTGCTTGCCGGCGAATCCGAAATCGCCCGTGCCATCGATCAATACTATGGCCACGAGCTTTCCATCGACGGCATCCTGCACGAGATCGAGACCGGCGAGATCGATTACCGTTCGCTGGCCGTGTCGATGGACGAATACAGCCAGCCCGTGGTGCGGCTGGTCGATGCCCTGCTCACCGACGCAGTCAAACGCGAGGCTTCCGACATCCACTTCGAGCCCGAGGCGAGCTTTCTGCGCATCCGCTATCGCATCGACGGCATCCTGAGACAGATCCGCGCCCTGCACAAATCGTACTGGGCGGCCATGGCAGTGCGCATCAAGGTCATGAGCGGCATGAACATCGCCGAAACGCGGGCGCCGCAGGACGGTCGCATTTCGCTCAACATCAGCGGCCGTCTGGTGGACTTCCGCGTCGCCGCGCAGCCGACCATCCATGGCGAGAACATCGTCCTGCGCATCCTCGATCGCCAGAAAGGCATCGTGCCGCTCGAGCAGCTCGGCCTCGACGACCAGCAGATGGAGGCGCTCAAGCTGATGATCGCGCGCCCCGAGGGCATCATCCTGGTGACCGGCCCGACCGGCAGCGGCAAGACCACCACGCTCTATTCGGTGCTCAACCACATCAACCAGGAGGGCCAGAACATCATGACCCTCGAGGATCCCGTCGAGTATCCGATGGCCATGATCCGGCAAACCTCGATCGCCGAGGCGGCCAAGCTCGATTTTGCCAACGGCATCCGCTCGATGATGCGCCAGGACCCGGACGTCATCCTGGTCGGCGAGATCCGCGATGCCGACACCGCCGAAATGGCCTTCCGCGCCGCCATGACCGGCCACCAGGTCTATTCGACGCTGCATACCAACTCGGCGATCGGCGCCATCCCGCGCCTGCTCGACATCGGCATCCTGCCCGACATCATGGCCGGCAACATCATCGGCATCGTTGCCCAGCGCTTGCTGCGCCGCCTGTGCCCGCATTGCCGGAAACCCTACACTGCGCAGTCCCACGAACGCCGCCTGCTCGGCATGGACCGGGCCGGCCAGGCGCCCACGCTCTATCGTCCGGGCGGTTGCGAACAATGCGACTTCCAGGGCTACCGCGGCCGGCTGGCGATCATGGAAGTGCTGAGACTCGATGGCGACATCGACGAACTGATCGCCCATCGCGCCACCCACCGCGAAATCCGGACGGCGGCGCTGGGCAAGGGCTTCCGCGCTCTCGCCGAGGACGGCTTGCGCCGCGCGCTGGACGGCTCGACATCGATCGACGAAGTCGCCCGCGTCGTCGACCTGACGGAACGCATGTCGTGACCTTGTACGCCTACAAGGCCATGGGCGCCGATGGCCGCATCGTGCTCGGCCGCATGGATGCGGCCAACGCCGTCGACCTCGAACTGCGCCTGAAGCGGATGGATCTCGATTTCATCCGCGGCAATCCGGTCCGGCAGCTCGGCATGTTCGGCGGCCGGGCGGCCAGCCGGCGCGAACTGATCAACTTCTGCTTTCACCTTGAACAACTGACGCGCGCCGGCGTGCCCATTCTGGACGGCTTGACCGACTTGCGCGACAGCCTGGAAAACCCGCGTTTCCGCGAAGTGATCGCCGGCATGATCGAAAGCATCGACGGCGGCAAGACGCTGTCGCAGGCCATGGCCGAGCATCCGCGCGTCTTCGACAAAGTCTTCGTCAGCCTGGTTGCCGCCGGCGAGAACACCGGCAAGTTGCAGGAAGTCCTGGGCAACCTGGTGGAATCGCTCAAGTGGCAGGACGAACTGGCGGCCCAGACCAAGAAACTGATCATGTATCCCGTGTTCATGGGCACCGTGGTGATCGGCGTCGTCCTGTTCATGATGATCTATCTGGTGCCGAAGATGGTGGGCTTCATCACCAACATGGGACACGAATTGCCGCTGCACACCAAGGTGCTGATCGGGACGTCGAACATCTTCGTCAACTACTGGTATCTCGTCATCGGCCTGCCGCTGTTGTTGGCGGCCGTCGCGGTAGCGCTGGTGCGCTCTCGTCCCGCGGCCCGCCTGCGCTTCGACGAAGCCAAGCTGCGCCTGCCCCTGCTCGGCGCCATCCTGCGCAAAGTCATCCTGTCGCGCTTCGCCAGCGTGTTCGCCATGATGTACGCCTCGGGCATCTCCATTCTCGACTCCCTGCGCGCCTCCGAGGGCATCGTCGGCAACCAGGCCATCCGCAACGGCCTGCACCAGGTCGGCGAGATGATTGCCGAAGGCCAAAGCATCACCACCGCCTTTCAGAACGTCGGCCTGTTCCCGCCCCTGGTGATCCGCATGCTGAAAGTGGGTGAAAATACCGGTGCGCTCGACACCGCGCTGATCAACGTCGGCTACTTCTACGGCCGCGACGTCCGCGAGTCCATCGGCCGGATCCAGGCGCTGATCGAGCCGGCGATGACCATCGTGCTCGGCCTGATTCTGGGCTGGGTGATGCTTTCCGTGCTCGGCCCGGTGTATGACACCATCACCAAGCTGAAGATGTAGGAACCATGCCGGCCCATCGCCTGCTTTTTCTCAATGCCACGCGGCTAACCGCCTATCACTGGCAGCCTTCCGGCCCAAGGGAAGAAGCCGGCTTCGCCGCCAACGAACCCGGGCTGTCGGCGTTCCGCGATTATCTTCGTCGGCAGTCCGGCAGCGTCTTCTACCTGTTGGCCGATGTCGCCGAAGAGGGCTTCCAGGTCGACGAGTTGCCTTACGTGCGCGGCAGCGACCACAAGGAACTCATCAAGCGCAAGCTGGCGCAGTACTACTACGGCACCCCGCTGTCGCTGGCGCTTCCCCTCGGCCGGAACAAGCAAGGGCGGCGCGACGAGAAACTCCTGTTCGCCGGCCTGACCGGCATCGGCCAGATCGAGCCCTGGCTGCAGGCGATGCGCGAGACGGAAACCCGCCTGGCCGGCATCCACTCGATGCCGTTCGTCGTCGCCGCCTTGGTCAGCAAGCTGCCGGCCGGCGCGATCGACCAGGTACTGGTGATCTCGACCAGCAGCGCCGGCCTGCGGCAAACGTTCTTCGAAAACGGGCAGCTGCGCTTTTCCCGCCTGACCGCCATGGCGACGGACCAGGCCGAAGAGGTCACGACCGCTTGCGCCAGGGAAGCCGGCAAGATCTATCAATATCTGGCGGGGCAGCGCCTCGTCAGTCGCGACAAGCCGCTGCCCGTCGTGGTGCTCGCTCACGCCGGACAACTGGCCGACCTGTCGCGGTACTTCCCGGACACGACCGAACGCCAGGTCCAGGCCGTCGATATCGGCACGCTCGCGCGCCAGCACGGTCTGGCCGAGCCGCCCGCCGATGCGCGGGGCGACCGGTTCTATCTGCATCTGCTGATGAGGCGGACGCCGCGCCAGCAGTTCGCGCCGGCCGCGGATCGCCGCTTCTACCGGCTTTGGCAGTATCGCCACGCGCTCAACATCGCGTCGGCAACGGTGCTCGGCGCCTGCCTGCTCGTCGCCGGCAGCCAAATGTTGCGGCTGACCGAAGTCTCCGACAGCAACAGGCAGGCGCGGCTCGATATCGAAGCCGGCCAGCGTCACTACGACGAACTGATGCGCGGCCTGCCGCCCATCGAAATTTCCCGCGATGACCTGCGCGCCCTGACCGACCGCTATCGGGTGCTGGTGCGCGGCAGCGCCGGCCCCGAACCGTTGCTGCGGCACTTGAGCCATGCCCTGGATCGGACGCCGCGCATTGAACTGACGCGGATCAATTGGCGGCTGGATGACGGCATTGCGCGCGACCCCAAAAACGAGCCCCCCCAGGGACAAGGGACTCCGAAGGGCAGCAGCCATGCCATGCTCGACATTCAGGCCCAGCTGCCGGCGGCGATGGCGCCGGATCACCGCGCGCAACTGGAAGCGGTCAATGCTTTCGCCGATCTGCTGTCGACAAAGAACATCCAGGTCCGCGTGCTCAGCCTGCCGTTCGAGCAGGAGTCCGGAAAGTCGATCCGCAGTACCGATGCCGCGAGCGACATCGAGCCGCCGAAGTTCAATCTCCGGGTCACGCAAGCGCTATGAGCCTCTCGATGCAAGATATCGCGAAGCTGCGCTGGCCGCTGATCCTGACGGCGACGGCAGTGGCCGCCGGCGCCGCCATGATCCTGGCATCCCGACATCTGGTCCAGGCGGCGGAAACCGCCCATCGCCAACTTGCCGCACAACAGGGCGACCTGCGCACCCGCATCAGCCGGGCGAGGGAAGAGGAAGCCGATTTGCGCGACCGCATCGCACTCTTCAATCAGTTGCGGGCGCGCGGCATCATCGGGCAAGAAGAGCGGCTCGACTGGGTCGAGCAAATTGCCCGCATCAAGGCCAAGCGGCGCCTGCTCGACCTCCAGTACGAACTGTCCCCGCAGCATGCGGTCGACGATACCCTGTTGTCCGCCGGACCGACGGCCGGCGGGTACGAGTTCATGGCGAGCACCATGAAGCTGAAGATGACCCTGCTTCACGAAGACGATCTGCTCGGCTTCCTCGACGACCTGCGCAGCGCCGTGCACGCGCGGCTGCTCGTGCGCGAATGCACGATCGACCGGTCGGTCCCGTCGCAAGACCCGTCGGGGCTGGCCGGACAGTTGCGGGCGGCGTGCACGATCGAATGGATCACGCTCAGGGAGAAAAAATCGTGACGACCGCTGCCAGGTGCCTGCTGGTCGGCATCGCGCTGCTCGGCGGCAGCCAGGTCCAGGCCGAACCGCTCGGACGGCTGTTCCTCACGCCCGAGCGGCGCGCCGTGCTGGAACGCCAGCGCCAGTTGAACATCCAGACCGCCCAAACGCTGGCAGGCAACGTGATGAGCCTCGACGGCGTCGTCACCCGCTCCAGCGGCAAGGCCACGGTTTGGATCAACCGGCATCCGCAGCACGAGAATGCGGTGGGCACCGGTGTCACGGCAGCAGTGGCGACGAAGACTCCGGGTCGGGCGGTGCTGACGCCCACCGACGAAACTCCCGCACCGCTCAGCGTCGGGGAAGCGATCAACCGCGGCACGAGGGAAAGGGCAGACGGCCTGGGCGGCGGTCGGGTCGTGGTCAATCGCCAGCCTTGATGCCGCAGACAGCCATGGCATCGTTCCGCCGCCATCGACGGCCCCCGGCGGGATTCGCCCTGATCGCCCTGCTGGCGCTGATCGTCGCCGGCGTGCTGTTCTTCGTTCTCGAAGGGCTGTCCCCGGAAGCCGTCGATGCGCACCGCCAGCGCCAGAACGAGGACGTCCTGGCCCAGGCGCGCGAGGCGCTGATCGGCTACGCGCTCAAATACCGCGATGTCGAAGGACCGGCCACGGTATATGGCTACCTGCCGCTGCCCGATCTCGGCACATCTCGGAACAACAACGTCAGTTGCACAACGGAGGGGTGCGACGCCGCCAATTTCGCCGGCAATGCCGCCGACTTCACGGTGATCGGCCGCTTCCCCTGGCGTACGCTGGGCACCGGTCCCTTGCGCGACAGTCACGGCGAATGCCTCTGGCTAGCCGTTTCGGGCAGCCACCAGCGGATCCATCAGACCAGCCCCATGAACTGGGACACGCTGGGCCAACTGGATATCGTCGCCGCCAACGGCACCGCCGGGCTCGCCAGTATCGTCGCCACGCCGCACGAGCGGCCGATCGCCGTAGTCTTTGCGGCGGGGCCGCCGCTGCCGGGGCAGAACCGCAGCGCGTCGGCGAACGACGACGTGGCACAGTGCGGAGGCAACTACAACGTGCTCAATTATCTCGACCCCGGCACGGTGGGAGCGCTGGCTGGAACAAGCAACTATTTCACCGGCTCGACCAACAATGCCTCGGGAGACACCAGCGCCGCCGTCAAGTCCCTGTCACCGCAAGGCGCGGTACAAAAGGCCAGCGACGGCAAGCTTTGGCCCAGGGCTTGTCCTGCGGGCGCCGCCTGCACCCAGGTCGCCAATGACCGCGGCCTGCTCCTGACCGCCGACAGCTTGTTCGACGCCTTGCGCAAGTCATCCAACTTTCGCGTCGACATCAACTCGATGCTCGACCGCATGGTCGGTTGCTTGCGCGACCACGTCGCCGCGTCCGGCGGTTTCTCCCTGGCGCCCGGCCGAATTCCACCCGATGCCTGCTACGACGACAACCAGGCGCCGCAGCAGTATTTCACTCATTGGCGCGATCTGGTTTTTGCCGGCACGGGCGGCTTCACGGTCAACGGCGCGGCGTGTCCCGGCGTGGTCGTTTTCGCGGGTCAGCGCGGCAACGGCCAATCGCGCGCAACGGCCGCCGAACGCAACGATGTCAGCAACTACCTCGAGGGCGTGAATCTCGCGGGCATCACCTCAGGCGGCACGGCGTTTTCCGGCGACCCCATCTTCGCGGCGCTCGCCACCGGCCAGTCGCGCCAGCAGGACATCGTTCGCTGCGTACCCAACAGCGCAAGCCTCAGTCCGGTAGAGTCGCCGGCGCTGACGAGTCTTGGTTTCGGGCAACTGGTCGAATACAAACCGGCGACACGCATTCTGACGCTCGGCAGGGCCGGCGTCACCACCGGTGACGGCGCGCCGGCCGGCGCGCTGTTCGGCTGCGCCTGGACGCCCGAGGCGAACAGCGAGGGCCAGGGGTTCAGGGCTTATTTCACTTTCCGGTTCCGGCAGACCGGCACCAGCGTCGGCGACAACGGTTTTACCTTCGTCGCCGTCGATACCGAAAGCAACCCGGCGCTGGGCTGCGGCGCGGCGGGATCGCAACTCGGCTATTCGGGCAACAACGGCGTCACGCCATCGCTGACTTTCCCCAAGATCGGCGTCGAGTTCGACCAGGGCCGCCAGGCCGACTTCAGCGAAACGGGCGTCACCGCCGGCCGCAACGATCCCTGCGGTACCAATGGTTGCGGCGGCAGTGTCGGCTATAACAGCCATGCCGCGATCGTGTATTGGGGCCACGCGGCGGCCAACGCGACCGATGGCGTGACCTTGCCGGCGGATGACGACAACGTCCATGGCTTTCCCAGCGCCGACAGCCAGGTCGGCAATCCACGGCCGTCACCCCGGAACCCGGATGCGGCGCCCGGTATCGCTTTCGTGAACCTGCGCGGTCAGGACAGCGAAGGCGGCGACAGCTATCTCTATCACGTCCGGGTCGAAATGACGCCCAGCCGGGACGTCACCGGCATATCGCCGGAACTGCGCAAGACCGCGATGCGCACCGAAGTCTGGATCGAGCGCGACAGCAGCGCCGATGCGCCGCTGCTCGCCGCCATGCGCAACCCCACCCGGCCGATGAGCCAGCTCTATCCGGGCTACGCGGCCAAGTTAAGCGATAGCGCCCTGGTTTATGATGCGCCCGGCGGAACTTGCGCAGGCGGTTGCCCTGCCGGGCAGGAATGCGGCAGCGACAACCTGTGCTATCGGCCGTCGCTCAAGTCAGTGCGTCTCGGTTTCACCGGTTCGCAGCGCACCCAGGACCAGCAAGTGGATATCGGCAATTTCTTCGCGAGTTGGCTGCAATGACGCTTGGCGTATCGCCACGACTGACTTTCGCGCGCGGGTTCACCCTCACGGAACTGGCCGTGGTGGTGGCCATCATCGCCTTGCTGATCGGCGGCATGCTGATGCCGCTCCTGGCGCAGGACGATGTCCGCCGAAACCAGCAAACCCAGAAGCAACTCAAGGAAGCGGTCGATGCCCTGATCGGCCACGCGGCCGCCAACGGCCGGCTGCCCTGCCCGGCCACTGCCGCCAGCAACGGGCAGGAGAGTTTTGCCGCCGGCGGCAGCGCCGTCAATGGCAATTGCTCCAACTTCCAGGACGGCTTCCTGCCGGCGACCAGCCTCGGTCTGGCGCCGACCAACACCAACGGACTGTTGATCGACGCCTGGAACCAGCCGATTCGCTACGCGGTTTACGCAGGCACCATCAACGGCGTCACCAATCCGTTCACGCGTACCGACGGCGCCAAGTGGGCGACGATGCCCGAGATCGGCAAGGTCGACGCGCTGTCCGTCTGCGCGAGCGCCACCGGCATCGCCGCCGGAAATTGCGGCGCGGCGGCGAAGCTTTCCGACCGGGCGCCGGCCGTGCTGTGGTCGACCGGCAAGAATGCCGCCACCGGTGGCGGCGGCGACGACGAGGCGGCAAATCTGGACGGCGATGCCGTATTCGTCAGCCACGATCCCGCGCCGGCCGGCGTCGCCAACGGCGAATTCGACGACATCGTCGTCTGGCTGTCGCCCAACATTCTTTTCAACCGCATGATCGCCGCCGGCCGCCTGCCGTAACCCGCCTTGTCGGCACCCACATTTATCATGACAGCATGACCTCGGCACCGGACAGCCCGACTTTCCTCGATCGCCTGCGCAACGGCGGCGCCGAGCCAGGCGACGACGAGGAGCAGCGGCTCAACAAGTCGCTGCTGATGTTCGCCACCGGCCTGGTCACCCTGACGGCGATGCTCTGGGTGGCGATCTACGGCCTGCTCGGCCAGTCGATCTCGACGACGCCGCCGATGGTCTTCCAGTTGCTCCTCGTCGGCAACCTGCTGATCTACATCCGGTTCGGGCATTTCGACTTCTTCCGCGTCACCCAGCTCGCCCTGTTCCTGTTCGGCCCGTTCGCCATGCAGTGGGGCTTCGGCAGCTTCATCGATTCCAGCGGCATCGTCCTCTGGGGTTTGCTCGCGCCCATCGGCGCCGTGTTGTGCTTCGGCGTCCGGCAATCGATCGCCTGGTTTTTCGCCTGGACCTTCATGACGGCGATGTCGGGCATCTTCGATTACTACCTCGCCCCGCCCAAGGGCGCGCATTCGCCTTTCGCCGTGCCGATCAGCACGGCGGTGGTGTTCTTCGCCCTCAATTTCATTGCCGTCGCCGCCATCATTTACCTGCTGCTGCGCTATTCCATCCAGGAGAAGCAGAAAATGCAGGACCGGCTGGCCGAAGCCCACCGCTTGCTGACGATGGAACAAGCGCGTTCCGAGCGGTTGCTGCTGAACATCCTGCCCAGCCCGGTGGCCGAGCGACTCAAACGCGCCGAGCAGCCGATCGCCGACGGCTTCGCCGATGCGACCGTCATGTTCGCGGATATCGTCAACTTCACCCAAGTGGCGACTCACCTGACGCCCGATCAGGTGTTCTCGATGCTCAACGAGGTGTTCTCGGCATTCGACGAACTGGCGGAGCGGTTCGGCCTCGAGAAGATCAAGACCATCGGCGATGCCTACATGGTGGCCGGCGGTCTCAACAATGCCAACGGCCGCCACGCCGAAGCCATCGCCGACATGGCGCTGGCGATGCACGCGCACCTGAAGCGCAGCGTCGTCGGCAACGGCATGCGCTTGGCGATCCGCGTCGGCATCGGCACCGGGCCGGTGGTGGCGGGCGTAGTGGGCAAGAAGAAGTTCATCTACGACGTCTGGGGCGACACGGTGAACATCGCCAGCCGCATCACCGCCGAGGGGACGCCGGACATGGTCCAGTGCGACGCAGCCACTTTCCATCGGCTGAAGGACCGGTTCGAGTTTCTCGGTCCGCAGACCCTTCATCTGAAAGGCAAGGGCGACATGGCGGTCTATCGCCTCGTCGGCCGCCAGCGCGCGTGATCGCCGTCGTCAGGCGCCGGTCGGCGCCAGTGTAAAACTGATCCGCCCCGGTTGGTTCGCCGTCAAGCTCAACCCGTAGCCGCTGCCTTCCAGCAGCCGCGCGGCCTGGTACAAGCCGATGCCCATGCCCGTCTCCGACGCCACCGGCGCATGGAACAAATTGGCCGCCAGCGCCGGCGGCAGCGGCGCGCCATCGTCGCTGACTTTCACCGTCACGCCTCCTCGGGCATCGAGTCCGAGCGTCACGTCGATGTGCAGTGCCGGATGGGCACTGCGTTTGTCCAGAGCATTGCCGACCAGGTTCTCGACCACGTGGTTGAACAGCGCCGCCGGCACCGGGTCGTGGAGCCCCGATCGACCGGACGCCGAGAGATCTTCCGCCACGGAGAACCGAATGTCGGCGAAAGCGAAGCGTGTCTGCACTCTTTCCCACCAATCGCCCAGACGAACGGTCTCTTCCGTCTGCAGGCGCGGCGCCTGCAGCTTGTCCAGCGTCTGTTCGAGCCGCGCGGTGATCGCCGGCAGCTGCCTTTGCAACAAGGAAACGAACTCGGGAGTGAGCTGACCGGATTCGCTCTGGGCCGTGCTGCAGAGCGTGCGCAGGCTTTGCAGCAGGTTCTTGACGTCGTGCGTCAGGCGGGCGCCGGTCTCGTGGATGGCTTCGACATAACTCATGTGCTTCAGTTGCCGGGCGCGCAGCTTGTCGGCACGGAATTCGGCGATGAGTTGCGCCAGCAGACTGAAGTGCCAAGCCAGCGAAGGACTGAGCGGATAGCGGGTGTAGATGCGCAGCAGCAAGGCATCGAACCGGAATTCGCTCGAGCGGCCCAGGCATTCGCCGAATTGGCCGTCGGGGCCGCCCGGCGTCTGCCAGGCCACGCCCTTGACCCAGGGCAGCATCCGCACCATGTCGCGGCACGACTCGACCAGAAAATCGTCGGGGTCGCTCCGGCGCTGGGCCAGGTCGGCCAGGGTGTGCAGCCATTGCTCGACCGGCATGCCGACCGACATCAGGTAGCGCGAAAACACCGTGCCGACCCCGGCCATGCCCAAGTGCGGATTCCACACCCAGCCGAGAATCAGCAAGGCCACGCCGATGCCCAGCAGCGCCTCGAGCAAGGCGTCGATGTACGCATGCCCCAGCAGCAGCATGATGGCCAGGCTACCGAGCACCAGCAC
>WBZU01000358.1_pt1 | contig 40881 bp, 30 predicted proteins | sample 5204311 | NCBI WGS metagenome assembly WBZU01 (sample SAMN12344359, study PRJNA552823) | activated sludge metagenome | biome: Activated sludge suspended growth; feature: Nitrification reactor; material: Wastewater; isolation source: activated sludge from nitrification reactor of wastewater...
TCGCGCCGAATCGATTTATCTGCTGCCCGGCGTGCATCTGTTTCGGGTAAGGCATGCGGGAAATCCCGAAAGAAGCGTTCGTGTCGAAGGGCATGCGGGAGCGATGCGCACCTTGCATTTGCCGCCGTTGCCGCCCAAGCCGAGCGTATCTCCGCCGTTGCCGGTCAAAGGTCAATGGTTTGTCCAGGCGGCTGGAGGACCGGCGATTGGAAGCGTCGGCGATGCGTTTCCCGGGATGTCATCAATCAATGGTTTTCTTGTCGAGATGCGTGACGGTTATCGATTCCCGAATCAAATCACCGTGGGTTTGAACATGGGCGTGCTCTACGCTTCGGCGGCGGAAACACCTCAGACGCACAGCGATCCGGCGAATAACTTTACAACGTTTTACCTGGAACGATACACCTTGGCGCAATATGGGAATGTGATGTTTGGTTGGGATCCTTATGTGGATCGGCGCTTCGCATCGCTTTTTCGAGTCGGCGTGGGACTCTTGGGCGGTCAATCGAAGAATGTCCTGGATGCCGCCGCGACTGGCCGGCGTATGTCCATCGACGCCTTGAACTTTGAAACGGAGGGGCGAGAAATTGTCTACTCCGTAACCCCGTTTGCCCGATTCGAACTGGGCCTTGTTTGGCAAGTAAAACAAATTCGAGTGGGTTTTTCGGCCGGCGCCATGATTCTACTTCAGGACGGTCCGAACCTCGCCGATGTGAATACGTTCGATCCCAACAGCGCTTTCCCGATCAAGGTTCATTTCGAACATTCGCTTGCGTATCAATTCGGCTTCCTCTTGTTGCCGCAGATCGTCGTCGAATACGACCCATGACAAGGCACGCCAGAAAAATCGTGATACTCGCGCATTTGGTTTCTTCGGGGGATCCAAATGCTTGGACACCACAACCAAATTCCTCCTCTTTGGTTCCCACCACCCCCTGACAACACAACCCAACTTGGCGATTGGTGTCGTCAAAGGTGCAAATCGTGCCGCTCGGGCATTCTGCTTTTTCGACACAAGCTCGTCCGCATTCGGGGCTTTGGCCGTTGGCCCTGCAAACACCCGTTTCACAAAGTCCGCCATTGCAAGCGGAAAACCGTTCGCACGTCCCCGACATCCCGCAGTCCGAATCGACATTGCAGACGCAACGATGTTGTTCCGGATCGCAGCCCAAACCATTGCCGCATTCCGTATCGTCTTTGCAACGGATGGGATCGCGGCAACTGTTTTCAACACATGCTTGAGCCGGACCGCAGGTCGTTTTGTCCGCGCAGCCCATTTGCGCTTGCGCCGGTAGGGGTATGGTCGACGTGAACCACAAGGCTGCCAAAGCGGCGAGGAACCGGTGCGGTCTCATTTCTTTCGTGGTCTCGGAATGGAGTATTCTTCGAGCCTCGTGACGAAGGTTCGTCGCGAAATACCTAATTTATCCGCTGCTCGTGTTTGATTTCCGGCGAACTCCTCGAGCGCGGCGATCATCCGATCCCGTTCTTCGGTTTGTTCCGGCGTGAGCGGCCCGCGGGCCATCGGTTGCGTCGTATTGGGAGCTTTCGGCGGGGCGGTTCGAGCTTCCAGCGTGTTTCCCACCGTGAGCGGCAAATAGGTCGCTTGTCCGGAAATACGCGAGGGTAAATGTTCCGGTAAAACTCGTTCATCCGAGCACAACGCGGCTGCTCGCAGCATTGCATTCCGCAATTCGCGCACGTTGCCCGGCCAAGCATAATCTTCCAAGAGGCGAATCGCTTCCGCGGACAATTCCGGCACCGATTCGCGGTCGTTTTTTCGGCATTCCTGTTCAAGGAATACTCGAGCGAGCGGGATGATCTCCGAGACTCGTTCGCAAAGCGGAGGCACCGTGATGGCCGCACCTTCGAGGCGGAAGAAAAGATCGCTGCGAAATGTCCCGGCGGCGACTTCCGCCCCCAAGTTGCGGTTCGTCGCGGCAATGAACCGGACGTCGATTTTCCGGGTCGAGCTTTCACCCACCCGCATGATCGCGCGATCATCCAGAGCCCGAAGTAGTTTTACCTGGACGGTCGGAGACAATTCCCCAATTTCATCCAAAAACAACGTGCCCCCGTGCGCCGCTTCGAAGAGGCCCCGTTTGTCCTCGGTCGCGCCGGTAAACGCACCTTTCTTGTGCCCAAAAAGTTCGGCTTCGAGCAAATTCTCATTGAGCGCCGCACAATGAATCGCCAAAAAAGGCCCTTTGGATCGTGGCGATGCCTTGTGGATCGCTCGAGCCAATACTTCCTTGCCCACGCCCGTTTCCCCCAAAATCAATACACTCATATCGGAACGCGCCATTTTTTTGGCATGCTCGTACAATGCCTCCATGACCGGCGCTTGCACGACCACGTGATCCGCTTGCGGCATTGCGGGCGCAGGATCCGAACCTCGTCGGGGCGCCGTTGCGCGACGAATCGTCGTGACGACGGAACCGATCATCACGCATCCGCCGACATCAATCGGAAATGTTTTTCCCGCTTGCGGGCGAATCTTCACCGTATCCGCGAAACTCCAACGTTCCTCGCGTCGACGCACCAACGTGCCATTGGAACTGCCCAAGTCTTCGATGCGCATCGGCGAATCCAAGTGCAGGATTGCATGACGCCGCGATACCGAAGGATCATCGATCCGAACATCGACGTCTTCGGCGCGACCAATGACGACCTTTCCCGACGTGGGCAACGGATGGATGAGCGCTTCTTCGCTCGCGGCAAAAATGACCAGTTCGAGCTTTGACGGAGTATCGCGATCGGGGCTATTCATGAACGAGGACCAAGGCTCCTGCTTGCAGAGTACGAGCAAAGCGAACTTTTGCCAAGGATTTCGTGCGGTGGGATTTGGAGAACGCGTGTCTCGAGCGGGATCCGGCCACGACGATGCGGTCCGGACATCGATCGTGGGTTGCCTCGGTGCGGGCGTGAAGTCGGCGGATCAACCCTGACGTAATCGGCGAATGTTCCCGACGACCCGGTAAAACCCGCCTTGCGTCGCTTCGCGTATTTGATCGACCACGTACCTTGCGCCTTCTTCACGAATATCGCGCGGGAATTGGCAAAACCAATCCTCATGGTAACCGGGCGAAACGACTCGAATACGCAGATCTTTTCCAATTCGCACGCATTCGACCACGACGCCCCCCGCTTCATTCGTCGTTTCTTGCACGTCGCGCTTGGTCACGGCGATTTCACGCAACGCATTCACCGGCGCGTTCGTGATATTTCCCGCCCGTCCCTGTTCCACCGCTGCGTCGCTCACGTCCAGGCAGGCGAGCACCCCGGTGTGCGTCACGACGTACAGTTTGTCATCCTGAAACGCCATGGAACACGCGGTTCCGCAAGGCGAGGGAACTTCCCAGCGCAGACGCCCGTCGGGCTCGAAGCAAAAAATGGTTTCACACGTCCCGCCGAACATGCGATCACCGTTGGTCGATGCGGCACATGCCGCGGCGGAAACGGCGCGATTGTAATGTTTACCGCGGGAAAAACACGATCCGCGGGCTTTGATTTCGCCAGTTTCGCAGACGAATTCAACGACGGCCGCGCTTGGATATCCCGGTCCGGTGAAGGCATAGACGCTTTTTTCCCCCGGCCAACCGAACCCCACCCAATCCGTGGGCTGAAACCAAACGATATTTCCTTTCCAATCGAATCGCGTTACGCCTTGTGAATTGCCAAGATATACGCCGCTCGCGGAAGCGCGCACCATCCAGCCGCTCGTTCCATTCACGGTATGTTTCCAGAGCAGTTTTTGCTCGACGTCCATGACCGTGCACGAGCCGTGGCTATCCGATGCACAAAGATTGCCACGATAAATATCGATCCATTGAATATGCGCGGTTTTGTCCACTTCATACGCAACCCGCGGAACCTCGCCCGTCAAATCATAAATATTGCCGTCGCGACAGCCCGCATAACGCCAAACCTCGTCCGACACCAATGCATCGACGCCGGCGGGTAGACGCCAACGCCGCAGAATGGTTCCATCGAGCGAACAGGCAACGACCTCACCGCTTTCCCAACCGCCCCAAACTTCGTTTTGATCCAGGTGAAACCCGATGGCTTGGGTCGCGAGTTGATGGGACCAGAGCACGGGCAAACCTTTGAGCACGTGCGTATTGGTTTTGGACGTTCGCGGTTTCTTTGCGGCTCCGGCTGACTTTGCGGCGGTTTTACGAGTGGCCATGGTGCCGAGGATACCCGAAATGCGGCGCGATGGGATTATTTTTCGCGCTCACCGCTCGACCGTCGACGCGGCTTGCGTCCGAGCACGTAGATCATGGGGGCAACAAACCAAAACATCGCCCCCAAGGGGCCTTGGTTTGAATTCGGACTATGTCGAGGTTTTACGCTGCACTTCGAACAATTCTTGGTGTCTTCGTAGTTTTGATTGCAGTCCTTGCAGTTCTGATTGCACTCCTCCCAATTTTGATTGCACTCGGCGCAATCCTCGTTGCATTTGGAACAACTATCGCCAAACCCCGAGCAATCTGTGTCGCAACCATTGCACCCATTGCAGCTCGAACCGCCCCCGCTGCTCGAGTTGTCAGGCGGCGCTGGAACCGAACCATCTTGCAAACACGCGTCGAGGAAACTGACGCAGGCATCGTTGCCGAGGAATCGTATTGCATCTTCGCGTGTCGATACCGGCAGTTCGGTGCACGAGCCACCGGAAGATACGCATTGACGTACGTCTTCGATACCGAGCAAAGCAAGGACGCACAAGGCTGCGCCGTTGATGGGATTTGCATTCACCCACGCGCATTCTTCGACCGCATTGGAGAACGTCGGATCGGTGACCTCGTGGGCGCAGGTCGTCCCGCATTCGCACGTCGTTTCGACTTGATTCCAGCATTGCAAGAGGCTCTCCGGCAGCCGATAAGGATTGAAGTCGACGGTCAAGGGGGATGGTTTCGGCGGTTCGATGAATCCCGAAATGGGCGCATCGCCGGCGAGCGGCAATGGCGAATCTTCGAGGGCCGCCATCGCTACAAGCCACGATGCGTTCACGTAGAGCGTTTCGTCTTTCGCCCAAGCGCCCAGCGGCAGGTTTGTCGTGCGCACCATTTTATCGGCATGGGTGCGTCTGGACAAATCACGCAACACTTGACCGGCATGTCCGCGCAGAGCCGTGATTTCGTCATCCGCGCTCATCTCATGCGGATGGCCCTGCAAATAAAGCGGTCCGCGAGGGACATGGGTCAGCGCGTCATTGTCGATGTTACGGGCGTGGACGACATAGGCGTTTTCCTTCGGGGTGATGGCCCCGAAAATCAAAGCATCCCGGCCTTGGGCTTCGCGCACCGCGTCGGCGGCCCATGCGAAATCCTCAATCGCCGGTTCCCGCGGCGCTTCAATGGTCGTGTCCTCATTGTCGGCGGGCCGTGACGCATCGAATCTTCGCGCGATTTCTCGGCGCGATTCGAGCGGCAATCCCGCAATCACCTCCGGCGTCGCCAACAAGGTGTCGCGCAACGGCAGAGCATCATACGGCAGCGCTTCGTCGCCACAACCGGGCAATAGTGTCGCGAGGACGCATCCCATTGCCGCTTTGTTCACCGCACCGTATCGTTTGACCATGACAACCCCCGTGCGCATCGTGTTCCACCGGTATCGCCGCATCCTTCACGATGCGTACGCACGATATCATGAAACGCGATGGAAATGAAAGAGCGACCCGAATGTCCCAATGACGGCGCCGACATTCGGGGAAACGGCGCCGTTTCATTCACTGACGGAAGTCGAACGAGAACGACCTTGGTGATCGCCGGCGTATTCGCATAAGATGGACAATCTGATCCTTCGGAGGGGAGTTGTCATGGTCGAACAGTCATCTTGGTTCAGGACTTTTTTCCGTGCCGGCACGTGTCTGGCGGCTCTTTTTTTGGCGACGTCTTGTACGGTAAAAACTTACCCCACTCCCTCACGAGAATGTTCAACATCGACAGAATGTCCCGAATCGACGTCGGCGTGCGCTCCGAGCCGCTGCATTGCCGGACGTTGCGTGGAATTTCCCACGAATGCCGGTATGGTCGTGGAAGAGGGATTGATGGGCGATTGCCATCGCAGCGAATGCGACGGTTCGGGCAATGTCGTGTCGGTGATCGATGATCTGGACAAACCCGCCGATTCCGAATGCACGATTGGAACATGTACGGCGGGGACCATTGGTTTTCAAGCCAGACCTGTCGGATTCGTCGTGACCATCGAGCCCGCGGGCGATTGTCAACGTATCGAATGCGACGGGGCCGGTAAAACGATGAGCGCGGCGGATGAAACGGATTTGCCCGACGCTTCAGGAATTTGTTTTGCTCCAACGTGCGTGGCGGGTAAGCCGGGCCAAACCCCGATCCCTGCGGGCACGGTCGTTGAAGACCCATTACCCGGAGATTGTCAACGCGTCGAATGCGATGGCGCGGGAAATGAAAATTCGGTTGCGGATGCTTCCGATGTCCCCAACGATAACAACGTTTGCACGAAGGATTCGTGTATCGCGGGCGTGCCGACGTACGCGCCCATTGCCGCCGGAACGATGGTGGACAATGGTACACCCGGGGATTGCACGAGCGCGCAATGCGACGGTATGGGCAATACGATCATGGCGCCCAACAATTCGGACGCTCCGTCGGACGACGCGGTATGCACCATCGATGCCTGTAATGCGGGAATGCCGGTGCATACGCCCAAACCCACGGGCACATCGTGCGGGGGCAACGGCGCCGTGTGTCATCCGGATGGACGTTGCGATGCGTGCGCGGATCCGGGCGCCAATTGTCCGGACAATGGGTTTGGCGAGTCAAATGATTCTCAAAACACGGCAAGTCACCTCGGTACGATTTCCGACGCCGATAACGCCGGGCAAAGTTTTTGCGCCGTTTTGAGCGGTACGAACGACGTGGATTGGTTTACCTACGTGGGGAACGACGACCTTTTTTCCGAAGTCGATCCGTTTCAATCCATCAGCAATGGCACGAAGGGCCGATTGTGCGCGTTTTACGGGTGTAAGAGCGGCGCGACAAACGTCACCTGTTTGGGAAATTCAACGCCGTCGACCGCACCCGACGGACAATCCGGTTGCTGTGCGACGAGCCCTTTTTCCGTGACGCTCGAATGCGGCAGTGTCAACGACCATGCCCAAGTATGGTTGCGCATTGACAATCCCGATGCCGACGCCTGCATTCCGTATCAGGTGGCGTTTCATTATTGACGTTGCCGGCGCGATATCTCATTGCACCCAGTCGAATTGAAAGCGCACGCGGTGGATTGGACGGTCGCTCCGCGCGCTAACAAGCGCGCTACGCGACGAGCCGGTTTACGATGGGGGGGGCTCCGCCGGCGGCTTCACTACTCTTTTTTGGCCCAAGGGCCAAAAAAGACAGCGCCGACGGCTCCGCCCCCCCATACCCCCCGGAGAGGGAATTGCATGCAAATCCCTTGATTTGCGCGCATTCCAGCCACCAATTCAAGGGACCTCGTCCCATTTCGCAGACAAAAAGGGGGGTTTGGGAGCGAAGTCCCCCATCGAAAACAAAGTACGAATTCAAGGGACCTCGTCCCATTTCGCAGACAAAAAGGGGGGTTTGGGGGGCGAAGCGACCGTCGCCGTCTGGCCGAAGGCCAGCCGGCGGTCAGGGAGCGAAGCCCCCCATCGAAAACAAAGCTTCTTCGCGTAGGGCGCTTGTTAGCGCCCGGAGCGAACGTTCAAATCAAGGCGTGCGCTTTCAATCCCGCCTGCGCGCAAATCACCGGACGCGCCCCCAATTCTCTCTTGGGCATCCCGCGCCCTCGACCTGCGCAAGGGGCGGCGGCCCGTTGACCCGTATATGGATGTGTTCGGCAGATGAAGGGGGATGATTCAGCGTGCGCGACGACGCAATCGTCGAGCCGCGACAAACGCTACGCCAAGCCAAACCCAGCTGCTCGTTCCACGCTCCGAACCGTCCACCACGCGACAGCTGCATCCGCCCGGATCGGCCGGATTCCCACCGCCCGAACCTGCTCGACCTCCGTCGCCGGTATCGCCACCTGCTCCGCCATTGCCACCTTTGCCGGCTCCACCGCCATTGCCACCTTTGCCGGCTTCGCCGCCTGCGCCTGCGGCGCCACCGCCATTACCTGCCGCGCCGCCATTCCCTGCCGCGCCGCCATTGCCGCCATTGCCGCCTGTGCCGCTCGAGCTCGAGGACGAACCCAGGGGCGTGCAAGCGCCGGCCATGCAAGCGCCATCGGCGCACGGAGTCCCATCGGATTTTGGCGGAGGAGCCACGCATTTGCCCGTTCCGGGATCACACGCACCGTCGAATTGGCATTCGTCTTGTGCGGAGCAATCAATGGCGGCACCGGGAGCGCATTGGCCGCCTTTGCACGAATCCACGGGTGTGCATGGATTGCCGTCGTTGCAAAGAATGCCGTCGGCCTCGAGCAAATCGGCCGGGCACGTGGATGCCGTGCCATTGCAGATTTCGGCTTTGTCGCAGGTATTGACCGCGGCACGACAAACGGTTCCCACGGGAAGGAATCCATCCATGGGACACGCAATCGAATTGCCATTGCATGTTTCGTCGACGTCACACGGTCCGGCGGCGGTACGGCATATCGTTCCAGCCGTGAGAAACCCGTCCATGGGGCAATCGGCGGCCATTCCGGTGCACGATTCAGCGACATCGCAAGCCCCCGCGGCTGCGCGACACGACGTGCCCGCGGCGACAAACGTATCGGCGGGACAAGCGGCGCCGACACCATTGCAGACTTCCGCGATGTCGCAAGCTCCCGCGGCTGCGCGACACGACGTACCCATGGGCGCAAATGTATCGGCGGGACAAGCGGCGCCGACGCCATTGCAGACTTCCGCGACGTCGCAGACGCCCGCGGCTGCGCGACACGACGTACCCGCAGCGAGCACTCCGTCGGCCGGGCATGCTGCGCTCGATCCGGTGCACGTTTCGGCCGCATCGCAAACGTCCGTCGCGCTGCGACAAACGGTGCCTGCTGCGACGAACCCATTCGTGGGGCAAAAAGAATTCATGCCGGTGCACGTCGACGGCAATTCGCAAACTCCCGACGACGCGCGACAGAGCGTTCCCGCGGGTGCGTATGCATTCATGGGGCACGCCGTGCTCACGCCGTTGCAAGTTTCCGCAGGGTCGCAAAGGTCTCCGGCGAGTCGACACACGCTTCCAGCCGCCATGACCGAGCATGTACCCAGCTTTCCGGGCTGGTTACACGATTGACAATCCTCCGTCCCGAGACACGCCGAATTGCAGCAAACCCCATCAACGCAAAAGCCGCTCGAACATGATGTGCCGTTCGTACATGACGTACCATTGGCGCTCAGGGGGGCGTTGTATACTTCGGCTGTGGACAAGAACGCTCCGTTGAATCCGCCGGCTTCCAAAATCGCGCCGCTGGGAAGCCGATTCGCCGTATGATGGGCACGCGCGTAATTCATCGGGTCCGCCAGGGACCACGTCTGCGTGACCGGATCCCAGAGATCCGCCTGATTTTGATATCCACCGGAGTTATAGCCTCCCGTTGCGAGCACGCGGCCATCGAGCAACAATGCCGCCGATATGAAAATTCGTGGATTCGTATGGCTTCCCGCGCTGGTCCACGTATTCGTCGTCGGATCGTACAATCCGGAATCACCGACGGTGACATTGCCGCCCATCATGAGCACCTTGCCATTCGCCAGCAACACGGCTTGTCCATTTCCGTAATGGTATGTCGCCATGGGCCCCGTCAGACTCCAGGTTCCCGTCGCCGGATTGTACAACTCGGCAGAGTTTCCAACCCCGCTTCCCCCTACGCCTCCGATGACGAGCACCATGCCGTTGATCAACCGTACGGCGGAATGAGCATAACGCGCCATGGCCATGGGGCTGGTCATGCTCCACGAATTCGCTGACGGACTGTAGATTTCGGCTGTATTTACGGTCGTTCCGGGCGTGCTGTAACCGCCCGCAACGAGCACGCGGCCGTCTGTCAATGTAACGGCAGTGTGTTGCACCCGTGCGCCCAGCATAGGTGGTACGGCGTTCCACGTGTTGTTCCCGGAATTGAAAATCTCCGCGTCATTGCCATGGTTGATACCGCCGGTGAGAAGGACGCGACCATTGTTCAAACGCGCTCCCGCTCCGTCTGAGTGGGTTGTCACGAGGGGAAACGTTTGCGTCCACGTATTGGTCGCTTCATTGTAGACCTCGCCGCGCACACTATCCCCCGCGACAAGAACGCGACCATCGATCAGCGTAATGCCGATATGACCGGACGTCGTATTCGCGAGCGGTGCCACGTTGGTCCATACCGGGTCGATCATCACCGGTTCATCAATCGGGTCCGCATACAATGCAATCGCGTCCGCTCGGGCTTCGAGCCGTAAGCCGATGGGCATTCCACGACGCGTGTAAGCGAGCGGCGCGCTGACCGTCAGATGGTGCGTGCCCATTTCGTCCCGAAGAACCACGAAGTCACCGTCTTGCGCGACAAACGCTCCTTCGACATGCCACGTCACCACGGGTTCGTCCCCGCGTCCCGTTCCGTCTTCGAGCATCAACCATTCTTCACATCCCTGCGGCGTGGGACGCCATAATGACGAACCTCCGCGCCGACCATACATGACGGCTCCGGTATGCAGCGTGGCCGGTCCGGACCGACCTTCTTCACGAACTCGAATTTCAAAATTGTCCTGACGAATCCTGAGCGCATCGTTGACCTCCACCGGCACGAGCATTTCCACGTGCCCGGGCATCGCGACGCGTAACCCTTTGGCCGTCGTTTCGATTTGCGCCGAGGCTGGCGGCGGGGCGTCGATGAGCGCTTGAGCGCTCGCGGGAAAATGGTTTCGAATGAGTTTGTCGGGGGCGGATGCCGACTCGGTTTCATTCGTACAACCGAGAGAAATCGTGGACAAGATCCACAAGAGGGACAAACCTAGACGAGCTGGTGATGGCATGGAAACTCCATGGGTCGGTATTGCGTATTCACGAGCCGCACGAGCGACTCGCGGCGTTATGAAGAGCAAACCAACCTTATGGTGTCAACGGCAATTTGATGAATGGAGTGAGGGCCGAAATGCGGCACTATCGCAACGTGAGGATGCTCGGGAAGCTCCTCTCAATGGCTCGCAATCCAGTTCCTGACCGCAGGCCACGCCACGGACGAAGCATTGTCGCCGAACATCAAGTCCGCGTGGCCATAATCGAAGAGCGGATTCGCGGATCCCGCCAATTGCACGATGTAGCTGCTCTTATCGTTCGAGCCGAACAAATCCAGCATCGGCAATCCCGTATCGCCAAAACCACCTCGAGCGCCGAGATAAAACACGGGCATCGAGACATCGCTCAAATGGTCGGCCAGTGGCGAAGGCGTACCGCATTGCAATTGATCGCCTTCCAGAATCTCGAGCGTCGGTTGATATCCGGGGGCATTCGTCACCCACGCGCGCATGTATTCGAGCGGCGTGTATTGCAGATCTTCGGGAAACCCGAGCGGCGAATACGAGCCCGCACCAAAATGATACCAAGGCGTCACGTTGGCCAAAAGATACGTATTCGTCAGAACGAGCAGCAAGGCCTGATGATTCGTGAACCCCGGAAGGATCGGCGACGGCGTTTCGGGTGAAAACATATCGAGCTGCCCGAGGAATTGCCCGACCATGCCCGTGTTATTGGCATAAAGGCCCGCATCGTATTGGGCTTGATCGGCAATGGCCCGTTGACACGCCGCTGCCGTGCTGTCCGCCATGGTCGACGGGTATTTCATCGTGTAATCGATGAGCACCAGGCCATTGGCATTTCGCCGGCCCGGCGGAAGTTGCGCTTCGTGATTGGCGAAGGCCACCGATATCTGCGCCCCGCGACTCCAACCACCCACGAACAGTTTGCTTCCGGGGCTGCCCGTCTCTTCGCGAACCCAGCGCGCCAAGCTTGCGACGACTTCCATATCGTCCACCGAACTTTGCGTGCCCCAATCGGCCATGGTGTCCAAATCCGTTTCCGAGTTGGGCACGAAGGTTGCACGGCGATCCCATCCCCAAACGTCAATGTTTTGAAGCGCCAAATAGGCTCCCAACGATTGCGACAAAGGTGCCAGGCCGACACCCGCCGAACCGCTCAGCAAAAATGCCGAATCAAAGGTTGACAAGTCGCCATGTGCAAGAACGATCGCCTTCGCGGCGTGAATCGGACGTCCGGGGCGACTCTCCTTGACCACTCGATGAACGCCGATTTTGTCGTACGTTCCCGGACCAACTCGTACGACCGCGGAATATTCGGCGAGCGATTGACCGAGGTCACGACGAACCACCGATTCGATCGTGAAATTTCCGGACTCCTCCGCCGCTTCGTTCCAGTCCGATGCATCATCGTCCGCGAATGCTTCGGCACTCGAGCCCAACCAAGCCAGCCCAACCAAACAGATGATCGATGCGCGCATACTCCGCTCCTTCTGCAAGTGGGTTCGTCTTTATCGAACAACGCAATCAGGCGGTGCGTCCCATCGAATTTGGAAACCTGCCTGGATCAATGTCGAGGACGGTCAGTTCCGAGACTGCCGGCTGCTACATCGTAGAGCAAGCATGAACAACGAACGTTGCTCTGTTTGCTGAGAGCATGCATTCACGGTGGAGCGTGAAGTTACCATTCCCTCAATGGATGAATCATTCTTGTCGGAAGATTCACAATGGACAGAATTTCGACGCGTATTGGAATGCGGGCCGTCGGGGATTGTCGTGCATCGAATGCGTGTGGGATTACCGTCCGTCAGGGTTGCGCACGGAGCCATTCGCGCGCTTCCTGTTCCGTCGCCCAGAATGAGGCGCGTGCGGTCCGCTTTGCAAATATACTGACGGCACGTAGGGTCAGCTCCATCAGGACACGAACCGTCCAGCCCATTCCATAAGACGCCAGCACGAGCCGATCGGCGTGACGGGTCCACCATTCTGTGGCGTACCGACGCACCTCGGCAGTCTGCGGTCTTGGATCCACCCGGGTCAAATCGAATAACACGCGATGATGTCCCGTTGCGATCGCCAACTGCTCCAGAACCTCATACACCTGCTGAAGCTCCGCCAATGACGGCAGATCGACCCACCGGACAATGAGGATATCGCCGTCTTGTTCCACCGAACACGCGCCCACTTGCGCCGTCTTGTTCACGGTTGAGTCATCTATGCGTTTATCGAAAAATGTCAAGGATTATCCCCGGGTCGGAGATTCGGCATGCGAGGTTGCCGAGAGACGAAGCGCGGGGTTGGGCATTGGCGCAAATTCTGTCACGAAACCGTGAATATTCTCGCCGGCGGGGCAACCAATCCCCAGGATTGGTCATCGCGGTTCACTTTGAAAGAGGGTTTGGCATGCGTTTTTACCGTTCAGTTCGTCGTCGTATATCGTCGTTGGTTTTTGCCGCCATCTCGCTCGTTGCGCTTACGGGATGCGGTTCTGAACATTCCGAGCAGCGACTGAGCAAGGCAGCACCCAAAGCACCTGCGACATCATCTCCGACATCATCTCCGACATCATCTCCCACATCGACCTCGATCCCGCAGAGCCTGCGGGCCGCGATCATCGCGACCGAACAACAAAAAGCTTCCGAAGAATATTTTGCCGATGTCATGGGCGACCTCGTGCGTCTCGAAAATCCGGCGCATGCCTTGGTGACGACAGTTGATCGCAATGGTTTGTCAATCCTTGCCGATAACGACGACGGGCACCTCGAAATGCATACGACCGCATTGGGATGTGCGGAATCGGCAATGGATATGGTGCGCGACGCGGTGCCGACGGCGTCGCGCAATCGCGTCGAACTGCGGCGCGATGGCTTGAACGAATGGTATTTGAACGGCCCGCAGGGCGTGGAACAAGGGTTTGTCCTCGAGAAGGCGCCGAATTGCGCGGGAACGAAAAGAATTCGGATGATCGTCGAAGGCGCGTTCACGGCGCAACTGGACGATGCCGATGGCGACGGCGTGGGGCAATCGGTGACGTTTGTCGATGCGGCGGGAATGGCTCGATATGCATATTCGGACTTGCAGGTAACCGATGCGACGGGAAAAACGTTGCGGGCGTGGATGACAGTGGATGGACGGGATCTCGCGATTGATGTGGATGATACTGGGGCAACGTATCCAATCACGATTGATCCATTGATTGCAGTCGTGCAGGCGAAACTAAGTCATGGAGGAATCTACGATCGCGAGCTTTATGGAGAGACGGTCGATATCGATGGCGATACCGCGATCGTAACGCAACATTGCAGTGATATCGGCTGCAACCATTCTTTGGTTGACGCGTATGTGCGCACAGGCACGACGTGGACGTATCAGCAACAGCTTGCATACACGTACAATAACATGCAACCGCACGGATACGTGGCATCCTTGTCCGGCAATACAGTTCTCATTGGCGTACCGTACAGTGGCGCGACGAAGGTTGGCGAAATGCAGATCTGGGTGCGAAATGGCAATTCGTGGGTGGGGCAATACGGCACCGTCGCCCCTGTTCCAGTGACCAATGGGCAGTTTGGTAGCCGAATCGCACTGGAAGGCGACATTGCTGCGGTGAGTGGTCCAGCCGCATCCGGTGGTGTAGGGATTTATGTGTATGTTCGTAATGGGACAACGTGGACCCAAACGCAAGTGTTGCAGCCGAATGGCACGACTGGGCATGGTGTAATCGGCATCTCCGGCAATACCATGCTTGTGAATTCCTCAGACGTGAACAACGTGGGGGTTGTTTACGTAATGACGTACGATGGAACCACGTGGAGCACGCAGGCGCAACTGACCGCCGGCGATGGTGTCCCCTCGACGAAATTCGGCGTTACGGGCGCGATTTCAGGGGACACGGCACTCATTGGTGCCTCATACGCCCCGAATTCGGTTGGTGTTCAATCTGTTGGTGCCGCTTATGTTTTCACGCGTAATGGTACGACGTGGAGCCAACAACAAAAGCTCACGCCCAGTGACGGCATAGGTGCCCAACGTTTTGGTTGGTCGGTGGCTCTGGACGGCGACACGGCGGCCGTTGGTAGTTGCCTTTTTTATGGTGCTCAAGGCTACAACCGGGGGGCATACATCTATACCCGGAATGGAACAACGTGGACCGACCAAAAGTTGCTGCCAGCCGACGGAACCCCTGGCGATTCTTTTGGTTATTCCGTGGGATTATCGGGCAACACTCTCCTTGTTGGAGCTCGCCAAAGCGGAAGTTACGGCGCTGTCTACGTCTACACGCTCGCTCCCTGGGGAAGCAATGCCACGCCATGTTCGAACAACGGCGAATGCTTCAGCGGATTCTGCGTGGACGGCGTGTGTTGCAATTCGGCTTGTGGCAATGGTGATCCCGATGATTGCCAAGCTTGCAGTCTTGCCGCGGGAGCGCCGGCCGATGGGACATGTTCGGTCGTTCCCTCGGGAAAAACGTGCCGTTACCCCGCTGGCGCATGCGACTTCGTCGAAGTTTGCGATGGTATGTCCGCAGTTTGTCCTGCGGATACCGTTAAGCCCACCGGCACTCTATGCCGACAAGCAGTTGGACCGTGTGACCGCTCCGAAGGGTGTGACGGTGTATCAGGCGCTTGTCCCGCTGATACAAAATTTCCCGCAGGCACACTCTGTCGTCCCTCGTCGGGCGCATGTGATCCCGCAGAAATCTGCAACGGTGTGCACGATGCTTGCCCCTCCGACTACCTTGCCTCAGCAGGAACCGTTTGTCGCCCGGCATTGAGCGTATGCGATATTCCCGAAATGTGTGACGGTACGAATTGGGATTGCCCCAACGATATCGTCGCCTCATCAGGCATTGAATGCCGTGCCCGTTCCGGAATCTGCGACGTCGAAGAACGTTGCGACGGAAACAACCCCGTTTGTCCCGCCGATAAACCGCAAACCTCAAGCTACCCGTGCCGCATTGCCGTCAATTCGTGCGATATCACCGAATTCTGCGACGGTTCGAGTTTTACGTGTCCCAACGATATCGTCCTCCCGGAGGGATCCGTGTGCGCCGGCGGCGGATTCTGCATGGGCGGCGTCTGCTCGACCCAAGGCGGTTCGAGCAGCTCGTCCAGTACGTCCAGTTCGAGTAGTAGCAGTTCGTCCAGCTCAACCAGCTCAACCAGTTCAACCAGTTCAACCAGTTCGTCCAGCTCAACCAGCTCGTCTAGTACAACCAGTTCGTCCAGCTCAACTAGTTCGTCCAGCTCAACCACTTCGTCCAGTTCGGGAATGGGCGGCGCCGGCGGTATGGGAAATGGTGGTAATGGCGGCGATGGAGGTATGGGCGGTGCGGGGACCGGCGGAAGTGGCAGCAGTTCGAGCAGCTCGAGCAATGGCAGTTCGAGCAGCTCGAGCAATGGCAGTTCAAGCAGTTCGAGCAATGGCAGTTCGAGCAGTTCGGGCAGTTCGAGCAGTTCGAGCAGTTCGAGCAATGGCAGTTCGGGCGTGGGTGGTTCCGGCGCAATGGGTGGCGAGGGAGGTAGTCCCATCAGTCCAAATACGAGCAGCGGTTCGTCTCTGCGTAACGACAGCGCATGTGCAATGGCACCCGGTTCGGAATCGAATCGCAGCTCGATATGGCCGGCCATGGCGGCGCTCATGTTCATCGCTGCGACACGCCGAAAACGAGCGTCACGTGATTGAATTACGTCCGAATATGGTGTGATCCGACGACAGTTACGTCAAACTTACCTCATCGACTGCATATTTGCCTTCGGTGGCATGACGATCCTCCCGTTTCGTTACGCAGCATGACCGTCGCTGACTTTGTCGAGTCGCCGGGAAGTGTCACAACGGCGTTTCGTCGTTTTGCATGGCGTATGCGTGATGTCGCGCGACCGATACGTCGTTTGCGTCTACGATTCCCGCCACACGGGCCTTGACGTCCGACCCGAAATCGACTTCAGTGCTCCGCATCCTTCTTTCCAAGGGTGATGCTGATGGCTGAGCACGCATTCGAGAACATCGGCTGGACCGTGGGTAACCACTGCAACGCGACGTGCGGACACTGCTACAGCTGGAAAGTGCGCAAGGATAGTCGAGAGTTTTTGCTCGAAACCGATGTCGTTCGGGTGGTCGAACAGCTTGCGCGTCTCGGAATCAAAACCGTGAACCTTGGAGGGAACGAACCGATTTACACGCATGGTCCCGAACTTGGGAAAACCATGTTGCCGTTCATCATTCGAACGTTGCACGACGCGGCGATTCCGGTCGGCTTGACGACGAATGGCGTCACGTTCACCTATCTGCATGATCATTTCCCGGACGAACTGCGGATGGTCAACGATATCGACTTTTCTTTGGATTCGCCGTTTCAAAAGGAGCATGACCTGAATCGTGGGGTCAAGCTTTATAAACTCGTCATTCACGCCATCGAACGGGCCATCGAATTGGGCATCGATTGCAGCATCATTGCGTGCGGCATGCGGCAAAACTTCAACAAAGATTATTTGTCGGCCTACATGGCGCTCACGAAGATGCTCGGCTGCGAATTCCGAATCAATACGCTCAAACCGGTCGAACCGGATTTGATCGGCGAAATGCCTTCGAGCGAGCAATTTTACGAAGGTTTTTCCTTTTTGATGAACAACTCGCATTGCATTACCCTGGGAGAATCGTGCGTGACGGCGTTCACCGAGACGGGCACGCCGGGGTGTCCTTGTGGAACGTCGTCGTTTCGCATCAATGCCAAGACCAAAGACGGCCGAATTCCCATCAATCCTTGCGTATATGCTCACGACTACAAAGTCGGCGACTTGCTCACGGAAGATATCTTCGATATCGTTTCGAGTCCCGCATTCACGGCCTTTTCAGGAAGACGGCGCCACTTGCCGCAGGCGTGTCGCGATTCGGGCTGTTCGTACCTCGAAACCTGCCGCGGGGGATGCACGTCCCGCTCGTATTTCGTCTATGGCAATCTCGAATCGAAAGATCCGTATTGCCCGGCTGAATACGTGGCCTCGCGGGGAGGTTCGTCCCCGAACTTGCCCCATCGCCCGGAAATCGGGTGTCATGACGGGATTCGCGTCCACGACAATTACCTTTGTACTTGGATTGGCAAGGTCAATCCGGACTTCGTGGACGAGCGATATTCATCCATCGCCCAATTTTTCGATGATCCGGAGCGGGAAGCGACGCACATGTCGAATTGCAAACAGGTCAAGCCGTCCGAAAATGATCAAACGAGCCTCATTCGCATCGAGCGACGCAGGACAGGAGTAACGGGATCATGAAACGCACGTTGCCATTGGTTTCAGGTCCGACCGACGCATTCCCTCGTCGCGCGGGAGTTCGTCCCGGCGGACCATTGCCGGATGTCCCGATCGTTCTCGACGAGATCGACTTTTACGTGACGATGAAGTGCAACTTGAATTGTGATTTTTGCAGTGTAAGCGCGAATGAATACGATCACGAGGAACTTTCGCTGCCGCGCATTTTGGAGCTCATGCGCGAGGCGAAAGAGCTGGGCATGAAGGAATTGCATTTCAGCGGCGGCGAACCGACTCTCCGCGACGACCTCGAAGACATGATCGCGTACGCGGAAGAATTGGGATTACACACGCGGATCATTACCAACGGTTTCAAGCTGGACCGCGAGCGAATTCAGCGCCTGCATCGCTTGGGTCTCGACGATATCATGATTTCGGTGGACGGTTTCGAGAAGACACACGACGTCATGCGCGGCAATCGATTCAGTTTCGACCGCGCGTTGCGTGTCGTGCGCGATTGCGTCGATTTGGGGATTCGCACGCGCGTGTCGACCGTGATTTATCGCGAAAACATGGCGGAGGCCGTGCCGTTGCTTTTGTTTTTTCGCGACATGGGCGTGCATATCTATTCGTTTTTCTTGGGCTCACCGCTCGGGCGCGGGTATCGCCATCGCATGGGCTCCGTCCTGAATGCCGAAGAATGGCGAAACGTTTGTAATGACGTGCGTACGGCCATGCGCGAGCACGACGTGCAGCTCGATGTCGTATTGGAGCAAGGTTTTCAATATGAAGACGGCACCGTCGTCGATCGTTCTCGGCTTCAAGGTCGAGGTACGGGATGCGCCACGCTCATGGAGGATTACCACTTTCTCATTCTGCGAGCGGATGGCAATCTCTACCAATGCGTCTTTTTCGTGACCGACGGCGCGCCCATTGGCAATGTCAAGGAAATGAGCATCAAAGAAGCGTTGCTGTATTCGCGAAAAGAAGCGATTTACGAACCGTTCACGGTCGCCAATGACAAATGCGTATCGTGTTCGCATCAGGTTCCTTGCGGCACGGGGTGTCGAGGGTATGCGTATCTTTACGAAAATGATTGGCTGAAAACCGACCCTCGCTGCGCCAAAGAAGGACCGGAGACGCCCAAATATTATCCGCTGTGTCCCATTTTGAAGGTCAACGCCGCTTCCGGCCATTTCGGTGGGTCGACCGAGCAGGCATTACGTCGTTGAGGGCCGGATGAACCAAGCCGTATCTGTTCGAAAGAGCTTGGACGAAGCGTGTTGCTTTCGCAGTATTCGAGGCGGCGGCGTGCGGGTGATTTGGGAAATCATCTCCAAATGCAACCTCGATTGTGTCCACTGTTTCGTCGAACATACGGATTACGGTATCGAGACCGAAGACGCCTTGCGCGTCATTGACGAGTTTCCTTTGCTCCCGGTCAGCAAAATCATGTTCACCGGCGGCGAGCCATTTCTGCGGCGCGATATGTTGACGCTCGTGCGCGCGTGTTTGGCGCAGGGAATTCTGGTTGATATTACGACAAACCTGACGCACATGACGCCCGAAAAGATCGCGGCGCTTCGGGAGATGGGTTTGCACGAAATCACCACGAGCCTCGACGGGCCGGAACCGATTCACGACCGAATTCGCCGCGCGCCCGGGAACTTCAAACGCGTCGTCGCGACCATCCCCGAACTTCGCGCCGCGGGTATCGCCGTCGATATCGTCTGCGTGGCGCAGCGTGATAATGCGGACCATCTTGGCGAAACCATTGCCATTGCGCATGACCTCGGCGCGTCGTCCATATCGATTTCAGGATTCAATCATCAGAATCGCGCCGCGCGGTTTGTCGACGTCGTGTCGCTTCAGGACGAACAATTGCCGTCCGTCGAGCGACAAATTCGAGCCGCCCGCGAGCGTTATGGCGAAACGTTTCCCATTCGAACCGTTTCCCTTCTGCAACGTTTTGCCGGTCCCGTTCCTTGTCCCGTACAGAACCTCATTGGAATCAATGCCGCGGGCCAGGCTTCCAATTGCCTTCTCGCTCCCGTCCCCGCCCATCAGACGCGCGATGTGCGCCAGGGCCTGAAAGCCGCATGGGACGCATTGAATCGCGATCATTGTTGTTCACACGGCGGCTTTGCGCCTTTACCGCTCGTTACGCTAGGAAAAACCGCGCGATGAAGCTCCCCATCTTACAGGAATCTCCGGCCACGGTGCCAAGCTCGTTCGAAGTCGTTCGTTTGCACGAAATCGACTTGAACATCACCAACCGATGTAACCTCGACTGTATTCACTGTGCATTCGCGTCGAGCATCGGAGACGCCAACGAATTGCCGTACGACCTCGTCGAGCAAATCGTGCTGGACGCCCGGGCGCTCGGTTGTGAAGATATTCATTTGACCGGCGGCGAACCGACCATTCATCGTGAATTCGAGCGAATCTTGTCGCTCATCATGAATTCCGGCATATTCACGCGCCTCATTTCCAATGGTACGATGACCAAAGAAAAGCTGCGCCGTTATCGAGATATCGGGCTTGGGCATTTGCTCTTCAGCGTCGACGGCCTCGATGAAGCACATGATCGTATTCGCGGCCAACATGGTGCGTTTCGTAAAACCATCGGCCGAGCCAAAGATGCGCTGGAACTTGGTTACCATCTGCGGATCAACGCTGTGGCCATGCGCGACAATCTTCACGAGATTCTGCCGCTCTTCGAATTGTGCGAAGCCATCGGAGTGCAATTGTTTTCGGTGTTTTTGTATTCCCCGACCGGCCGAAATGCCCGCCGCCAGCTCGATTACATCGTCGATCCTCATACGTGGCGGGCATTCAAAGAAAAACTCCGTGCCCGCGCCCTCGGCAGTCGAACCGAAGTCTTCGTTGAAAAAGGGTTCTTGTTCCGAGACGAACCGCCCCTCGATTGGGACAAGCTCCCGGGACGAGGCGGCGGGTGTCATTACCTCAGCCGAGTGCTCGATTATTTGATCATCACCGGCGATGGAAACGTTTTTCCCTGCGCGTTGCTCAATGACAAGGCCATTCCTTACGGGAACATCTATCAGCGACGTTTGGCCGAGATCATTCGGCAGCCCGAACACCATTATCGGACGTACGAATCCTTTCGTGAACCCGCCGGAAAATGCAATTCGTGCGGCGAGTTCAATCATTGCCACGGTGGCTGCCGCGCATTTGCCTATGCCTTCCACCAAGCGTGGGACCATCCGGATCCGCAATGTCGTCGCGAACCCGAACAAGCCCCGGAATTCATTCCCTTGTGCCCATTGTTCAAAGAAAACTTCAAAGCCAGCCTCGTCAGCGGCTTCTCCGAGAAACTCAGTTGATGGATTTCGCTTTGCAAGAATCAGCGGACTTCTGGGCATTTGTCGAGAACCTGGTCGCCTCGAGCCGCATTGCGATCGATCGACCCAAGGGGTCGGCGCATCCTCGATATCCCGCAATGATCTATCCGTTCGATTACGGTTACCTCGAAAATACGCAATCGGGCGATGGCGAAGGTATCGACGTCTGGATTGGATCGGGCGATCGAAGCTGCGTGTGTGGCATGGTCTGCACCATTGACCTTGCCAAACGAGATATGGAAATGAAAATCTTGCTCGGTTGCACCGCCGAGGAAGCTCGAGCAATTGTGGATTTCTTGAGTCGTTACACGATGCGTGCGGTTCTCATGCCCCGCCATCAGGACTTGTCACCCCCGGTCGCGGCGTCGACGGGAATCGCATTGACGTAAAGTCGCGTCTTCTTACCGGGAACGTCCAACGTACCGGTTCGTTCCGCTGCAATACGCACATCCGGACCCATTTTCGCTGTGATTCCAGCGCGTACCGCACCGATGACGACGTCGGGCTCCGCCGCGCCGACATACCGAACCAATACATCGTGAAGCGATGTTTGGACGAGCTGATATTGCTTGAGGCCGAGCTTGGGCAAGTCGCCGAGCAAGACAAATGGATTGAATCGCTCGCCTTTCGGTGTGACGAACAAATCGACAATGCGCCCCTCGATCTTCATGATTCTGGGATACAAACGCCCGCAATCGCACGGTTCGTACGAAACACTGCCGATGTCCCCGGTGCGATAACGCAGCATCGGCATCGCTCGATTGGTCAAGTCTGTCACGACAATTTCGCCCCGCTCGCCCGGATCGACCCGTCGACCATCGGTGATGACTTCGACGACGATATCGTCGTCTTCGAAATGCAAGCCGTCATGATAGCGGCATTCGCATCCGATCATGCCCGCTTCGGTGCTGTTGTAAGAATCGAATACGTCGCAATGAAATGCCGTCTTCAGCTTTTGCCGTGTTTGTTCGGTGAGTTGTTCCGCGGCGGTGAGAATGGCTTTGGGCCTTATGGGAAAGCGCCGATCGGTATTCAATTCTTCGATATAATCGACGAGCCTGGACATGGACGATGGTTTGCCCTGAAGCAAGACGGGCGAGAGCCGATGAATCCCTTCGATGGCCGATGTTTGCGTTGCGTGGAATTCCGGACGAATGTCGAATTTCTCCATGCAAGAAAGTCGAAATGCAGGCATTCTCCGCGAATGACGTCGGTATTCGGGACGATATTCCGTATCCGAGATGTAAACGTAGTTTCCTCCGAGCGGAGTGAAGTCGCTGCTGGAAATGCCCATTTGAGGCAGTCGACCTTCGAATCGGGCGAACATCTGCACGGAGGCCTCGAGCGTCCGCATGACTCGAATGGGTCGGCCGGTTGTTCCGGACGTACCCCAGACTTCGCATAAGCGCGTGTCGACATTGTCGGCAGTCAGGAAATGCGAAAGATCCTGAAGATCGGAACGCGTCAACAAGGGGAGCTGGTCGAGGTCTTCGGCGGCGCGGATGTCGTCCGCACGCAGGCCCATACTCGAAAAAATCAATCGATAGTAGGGCACGTGGCGCGCCGCATGAGCGACGATGGCCCGAACACGAGCGCTTTGACGAGCGACGATTGCGTCACGGTCGGCAGCTCGATGTCGGGCTTGCAGGGCCGTCGCAACGACGGCCGGATAAAGCGCATAAGGACGCACACGGCCATTCCAGAGCTTCAGGCAGAAGTCGACGAACATGGCGTGCGGGTCGTGTCCGGCGAAGATGTCCACGATGGTTTGGCGAGCTAAACGGAAGGGTATTACGGGGGAGGAATCGAAATCGCGTTTCAGACGGCAACGTCGGGCATCGTAATGACGCGGTTCGCCAGAACGGTCTTGATCTCCGGCACACCGTGAAGCTGCTTCATCACGTAGGCGATCGTGCTCGGTTGGGCCATCGCGATAATCTTGTGCACCGTCTCGGGTGGAACTTGGGTCTCATGCGAGATTCGCGCGATGAGCTCGTTGATGTCTTCCACCGGCGGGCTCTTGGCCGCAATTTCTTTCCCACCGACGAACTTCGAGTGCTTGAATGCACCTGCAAGGGAGATTTTATCAGGCATGATCGTGCCTCCTTTGGGCCGGTGTTCGCACCGGATTTCTATCCGACCCTGATCTTTACGCTTGATTGCATCTCATGTCAAGAATGGAATTCACGATCGAAGTGAGCATTCATGAACCCGAAAATGGTCTTCAGCCCATGACAACCGAATTTCAGATCGAACAAATCCGGACGTTGCGTAATATATTGGCGGAAACCGTCACGCATCTCGAGCGTCAGCGTATTCTCCCAATGGAACGTGACGTCGGGTCACAAATGACCGTCGCCGGACAACCGCTCGCCGCCGTCGCCGATTACATTTTCGCGCGCGATCTGATGGACTCGCTGCTCAGCCGAATTCCAAAATGTTCCACCGACGAAAAAGAACGCCTCGAACTCAATGCCGATATTCCTCAACTCGCATTTCATTTGGCTGAGGTCCTCGAGCAAATCAAGTCCGACAAACTCGATCCAACACATCTGGCCCGGTCCCTCACGTTTCTCAATCGCCATATCGTCCGCTTTCGTCACGAATTCGATGAACGCCGCCATGAACAGCTTGGCGAGCTCGATCGCGAACTCGTGCTGGGTCTCGGGCGTTTGGCGCGACGTACATTTGTTCGCGAATTCGCCCACGTGTACGACGGCCTTGGTTATCGACGGCCATTCATTGATAAATTTTATCGAGACTATTCGATAACCGGCGTTCCCGACGGGCTCGTCGCCCAATTGCATGCCATCGCCGAAGCCGATGCGTACGATATGTACCTGTGCGTGCTGAAAGGTGGATTGACGTTCGCCTTGCTGCTCGAATTGCTCGGTTTGTCTCGGAGCAAAATCCATCATGTCGTTTGCGGTCGGGCGTCGGGCTCGCATACGAACGTCGAAACAATTTTCCAGCCCATTGATTTTACGCTGGATGGTTTGGCGAAAAAGTCCATTTTGATCATCGAGAACAACGTGGCGACGGGGATGACCCTGAAAGCGCTCGCAGCCGGTTTGCCAGTGGCACAACCTTCGCGAATGGGGCTGTTTGTCGATTATCTTCTGTCGGATGTCAATGGAATCACCCGCGAGAATCTCTCCGAACGACTTGGTTATCCATTTTCGGTGGCTCACGTGGGTCCTTATGACGTCACGAAAGAACCCGAGGCATTGCGAGCATTAAAACAACAACTCGTACGACGCATCGAATCCGCCTTGGCCGCGTAATTCGCTATCGAATGCGCCGGATCCGAACAAGCCATTCGTCTCGAAGCATCGAAAAATCGCCCATACCAGACCGTCCATTTCCGACCTCACGTTACGCATCCGCCAATGGATGTTTCACCCGGTGTTTGGCATGGCGTATGCAAAAGCTGCGAGTTCAACGATATCGAGCTACATTTTTCATGGCCCGGATGTACGGATCGGGGAGGGGACGACACGATGAAATCGAGCATCATTGCGGTGATTCCGCTTTTTCTTGGAGCTTGTGCGCCGGCATCACCGAAAGATCCAAACGAATCGATGACCGACGCCAGCGTTTTGGCCCCGCCTCCCCAGGGGCGAGGTATGCAATTGCGCATGATGAAAAGTATCGCGCCGGGCTTGGAGTCGTACGGATGTCAATTGTTTCAAATGCCGGACGAAGATGTATTCATCCACGAACAAACCGTGCAATTCAGTGCCGGCGGGCATCATGTGCTTCTTTATGTGACTCCTTATGCAATGATCCCCGAAAGAGATGAAAATGGCGAGCTTGTCGATGCGGCGAAGGTCCACGATTGTTCGGAAGGCGTGACGGCACGGTGGAAAGTGACCTCCGTGCTGGGCGGCAGCGAAATATTCGATCATCCGGGCATGTTTCGCGGTTTGCCCGAAGGCGTCGCCGTCCGTTTGCCCCAAAAAACCGTCGTCGTCATGAGCGTTCACTACCTCAATGCCTCGTCTCATGAAGTCGACGTGGACGCTCGGGTCAATTTGTCCGCCATTACGCGCGAAGAAATGACCATGGAAGCCGGTCTTTTGTACCTGGACAATCGGTTTCTGCACGTTCCGCCCAGAGGAAAAGCTTCGTCTCGGATGCGCTGCCCCATTCCCGAAAATGTCTTCGTGGCCAATCTGCAATCGCATCTCCACGCCCGCGGCGTATTTTTTTCCGCTACGGCCCGCGACGAGAAACTTCACCAATCCACCGTCGTGTACGAAACGAAAAAATGGCTCGAACCTCCGGTGACGACGTACGAACCTTATTTGGAATTACGCGCGGGGCAATTTCTCGAGACCCGTTGCGATTACGAAAACAACGAAGCTCGCGCGATCGGCTACGGACCGAAATCCACCGACGAAATGTGTCAACTCATCGGTCCGTACTTCCCGCGTAATGCCGACTTTGAATCGTGCGCCGATGCCTCGGGAAACGATGCCGCATTATGGATCGGCCAGGGCAGCGCCGACGGAGCCGCAACGCTCGATTGCTTCGATTGTGCCGGGAGCGTCGAAAACCTCGATTACGTGGCCTGTATGTACGACGCTTGTCCGAGCATTGCCGAACGCGCATCGGCTTTCGTTCGTTGCCGGCTTTCCAAAGATCTTGGAAGTTGCCAGGGTGAAAAGCTCGCGTTGTCCAAAGCTGTTTGTCACGATTGAACGAATGATGAACCGTCCGCCCAGGCGCTCACGAAATGATGCGGTGGGCGGGTCGGCATGACGAGCGCGGGCGTGAACGACGTCGAACCCGCGCTCGTGGACATGCATCATTCCGTCGGATCGGACGAGAAAACGTCTTCGTCGAGCACCACTTTGTTGCCGACGATTTTGCCCGTACGTGTGAAGAGGCTGGTTTTGCCGTCGCCATCGAGGTCCCCTTCGGCGGAAACCTCGAAACCATTCGGCCCCGGATTCGGCCCGCCTCGTTTGGGCCCCTTGTATTCGCCGCCTTGACGGTATTCGTATTGGTATCGAATCTCCTCATTCGAGAAAAACCTGAGGCACTTCCAACCGCTCTCGTCATCTCCCGTATCCCAATCGCCGCCGCTACCCATGCTCGTCTTGTGCGCCGTGCCCTTGGGAATCGTCGTCGGGACGGGTGTGGACGATTTGCATAGTTTATGGATCGGGACGGGCCCATTGCCCAGTTCCCGTTCGTAAGCATTGCGCGCATAACTCGCCATGAAGCGGACGTTCGATCGCGCTTCGCTCGTTTTCGTATTCGCCGTGTAGGATTGGAATGCATTGATGGCGAGCGTCGAGCCGGTGCTGATGAGGTCCATGGCGCCGCCGCCACCCAATGCCAGCTCGATACCGCGATCGGTGGGACCGAGGAGCAATGACAAGAATGCGGGACCTCCAGCCGTCGTCGCGGTCTTGGGTTTGTCGCTCTTATCCGCAACGAGCGATTTGAGCGTCGCTCCGTCCACGAACGTCAACAGATGCATGGCGGGTTTTTCCTTGGCGCGAGCTTCCTGAAACGCGGGGGTCGAAGCGAGCATATCCTTGCCAAACTTGGCGAGCGCTTCTTTCACCATGGCTTTGTCGCCCATGCCGAACACGATGACCCCTTTTCGCGATTCGATGCGCGAAAATTCATTCTTTTTCTTTCCGGGTTTGGCGATTGATTCAATCGAATCGCCGGAGACCAGCGCCTCTTTCGTGGCCTTCTTCTTGACCATGTCGGTGAGCGTCGTCCAAATCTTCTTATGGGCCGCTTCGTCGTTCGTCGCCAAGGCCACGATGGCCGCGGTATGTTTGAATGTATCGTCTTTGCTGAAGTCGAGTTTTTCCTTCGAATTACGATAAAATCCAATGGCCAATTCGTCACCCAACGCCGCATCGATATCGCCGAATTCGATCCCGATTTTCGCCGCGTTGTCTTTGATCTCTTGCAGCTTGTGGCCGTTCGTCGCGTTGTCGATCAACGAAATCACGCTCGCCAAGTCTTTCCCGGGAGCTCGTTTCAGGGACAAACCGAGCGCGCCGAGTGTTCCTTTGGGCATTTTTCCGACCAACGATTGGGCCGATGGAGCCAACACCGAACCGACGGGCGGATACGACGACCCGTAAAGATTCAATCGCAAATCCAAACCCAAGCTTTGCCCCGGTGTCGTCAATGAAGCGAAAAGATCCGAACCCGGCTCGACCTTGTCCCCCAAAATGGGATGCATATCGACCGAGACGAACACATCATTGGCGCGTTCCGCGACGAACCGGGGAGATGTGGCATAAGAAGGAAGGGCGCCCGTCGCGACGGCCAAACTTCGGGTCAGGCTTTGCGCATTGACGCAACCGATCAAGTATCCCGAGTCGGCAAACCATACACCGTGCATGCTGGGTTTGTCTTTGTCTTTCGAGTTCGTCGCGGTGAATCGCGGTCCGTTTCGTTCCACATCCTTGCCGGAAAGAACGAGCTCGACCGGACCGGGATTTTTGAATTTGGCGGCTACGCATGCGGCTTCTTCGGTGGCTTTTTCGCCGCCATTTTTCTTGTCCGGGTCGGCAAAAATCACCGCGCTCTCGAAGCTGTCGATGAGGCTCTTGGCGACGGCCGCTTCGATGGGCGACTTTTGCTTCATTTCATCGAGGAATGATTTGGTGATCGATTCGCGAATTTCCGGATCGACCGCGGAGATGACCTTTTCGAGCCGCGGGATGTTGACGATCACCGAGCTGTCTTTGCCGACGAATTGAAAAATCGACGTGATTTTCGTGGGCAATGCGTCTTCGGCCTTTTCGACCGGCGCAGCCGCGACCGCCGCCACCTTGGCCTGTTTCTCTTCGCCTGCTGCTGCGGCATCATCGGACTTGGGTGATTCCGTAACGGGTGCTTTGGGCCCTGTGGGGGTCGTCGTTGCGGCCCCGCACGCCGTCAGCGTCAAAAATCCCATCCCAATGACCGAACGTCGGTGCATCCACTTCCCCATGGCCGAATTCCTCCCGAAGATGGGGCGCACTAGAGCACGAAATCGGCCGAAGTAAAACAGAATCTTAGCGCCGATGTCGAATGGCCCCGTTTGGCCACGTGCGGCACGACGTTCAAAAACCTGTTCCCTTCGACCGCATTTGTTTATGATGCATCCGCCACAAGTTTTCAGTGCAGGTATCCTGCCGCTTTGCTCGTATCGAATCCACCGCCGTCATGCTGAAGATCAATGATCTCCTCGACAACAAGTATCGCATCCTTCGTCTGATCGGCGAAGGCGGTATGGGGGCCGTATACGAAGGCAAGCATGTCGGCACCGGCCGTCGCGTGGCCGTCAAGGTGATTCGCCCCGGACCAACCGATGATGCCGGCGGCGTTCAGCTGCAACGGTTTCAACGTGAAGCTCGTGCGGCCGGAGCCATTGAATCGCAATACATTGCTCAAGTCTTCGATTCCGGTAGTGACGCTGCGGGAGGTTTTCCGTACCTGGTCCTCGAATACCTCACGGGCGAAGACGTTCATCAGCTCCAACGTCGTTTGGGACCCTTGCCCGTCGATCTGGCATTACGCATTTTCGCTCAAGTTTGCTCGGGATTGGCCAAAGCCCATGCGGCCAAAGTGGTCCATCGCGACGTCAAACCGGCCAACGTTTTTCTAGCCAATCGCGATGACGGCGAAATTATTTGCAAATTGCTCGATTTCGGCGTGGCCAAGTTCATGGCCGACGCCGTCGAAAATGAATCCGACGTCCCGGCCATCGAAACGGCCGGATTGACGCAAACCGGCGCCCTCGTTGGATCACCCTTGTTCATGGCTCCGGAACAGGCGCGCGGGCGACGCGATATCGATGCCCGCGCCGATATTTGGGCTCTCGGCATTTTGCTGTACAAGATGCTCACGGGAAAAACTCCGCACGAACGCACCGGATATGGCATCGGCGAGCTCATCATGGCCATTTGCATGGAATCGCCCGTCCCGATTCGCCAGGTTGCTCCTTGGGTCCCCGTTGAAATCGAATCGCTCTTGAGCGCCATTTTGCAAATTGATCGCGACGCGCGCCCGCAAAGCGTCGAAATGATTCTCGCCGAGCTGCACGTATTGCTCCCCTTGGGCTGGGCCATCGACAAGAGTATGCTCCTGCCATTGCCGCCCGGTGTCGCAGGGCCCATGACGCTGCCTCCAGCTTCGTTATCGCCCGCAAATCCCTCGCTCGGACGATTGCTGAATTCTCCTGCGCCCACAGCTGCCAATACTGCGCAAACCGCCGATGCGGTCGTGCCGGCGCCTTCCCCAAAAACGGACCCCGAAGCCGCAAATCGGTCCGCCGCCAATCCTTCCGCGCAGGCATTAACCGCGGAAGCCTCGCCCAGTATTCCCGGACAAACAACTGCGTCTCGTGGTTCTCGCGCTTGGAGCCCCGTTGCTTTTGCCGCGGTCGCCCTTGTGGGAATCGGTGGAATCGCGGTCTCCACACGTATCGGCGGGCAATCCGATCGACCGGCGGAAGTCGTCGTTTCAACCTCACCCGCGCCATCGATCGCCACCTCTCCCGCTCCAGCCATTGCGTTGGTTTCGCCGTCGGCTTCAGCTTCGGCGTCGCGACGCACCGAATGCCCCGCAGGTATGATCCTCATGCCCGGGGGAAAATTCGTGATGGGCTCCGACAAACCCACCTTGAAGTCGGCGCAACCGGCGCATAAAGCAATTATCGACACGTTTTGCATCGATGCGCATGAAGTGACGACCGCGGAGTATCAAGCTTGCGCGGACAAGGGCGATTGTAAACGTCCGCCCGACGCGCCTCATTGGCCCCGACCCAAGACCATGCCGGAAAAAGCGCACGAATCCAAGCTGGCATTATTCACGGAATGGTGCAATTTCGGCAAAAGCGACCGCGCTCGACATCCGGCCAATTGTATCAATTGGGCCTCGGCAAACGATTATTGCCGCATGCATGGCAAGAGATTGCCGACCGAAGCGGAATGGGAATACGTCGCTCGAGGGCCGGATGATCGCAAAACTCCTTGGGGCGATTCCCCGGATCTGACCGAACGAATCAATGTGGCCGGCAGCGAATTCGTTCGCTGGGAAAAAAGTCACGCGCTCTTGACGGCCGGTCACTTGTACGAGGTCGATGATGGATTCGTGGGCACCGCGCCCGTCGGCAGTTTTCCCAAAGGAAAAACCAAACACGGCGTCGATGACCTCGTCGGAAACGTTTGGGAATGGACCGCCGATTGGTTTGGCCCGTACGAACCCGAAGAGGAAGTCATCAATCCCAAAGGCCCCTCCAATGGGGAAACAAAAGTCATTCGCGGCGGAGCCTTCGATGGCGGCGATCGATCGTGGCTCGAGCCGGCATTTCGTGCCGAACAAGTGCCCGATGCCATTGCGCCCATGATCGGTTTTCGTTGCGCCGGCAATCTGTGATGGGCGGTCTCGCCACCGCCTCGTAACGCCAAGCCTGGTTCGTCTCGGCACGTTGCTCCAGGTCGAGGAGATTGTCCTCGATGCGGAACGAGCGCGGCACGTACCGACGCAGCGATCGCGTCTGCCGGAGGTAGTCTGTCCGGTGAAACGTCGGGCGCGCTCGGCGTCGGCGCGTTGCAAAACGTCCGGGAACCAGACGCATCGCGCCATCCATGCGATCGAACGTGTTCGATTGTCACGATGGTGTCACGCGCAGATGGTTTGGTGATGAAACGAGGCGTTCGGAAGGGTTTGGGGCACCGAGCGCCGCGGGCGACTCGAAGCCCCGAATGTTCGACGAACGATCAATTCGTTGGATGTCCAATCGTTGGACGTCAAACGGTCGCGAACGCGTCGTTGGGAATGTCGAGCGCCGAGCGATCTTCACGGCCGAGCACGTCGGCATGCGACTTCACTTCCGGCAGGATGTGCTTGGCGAAGTAGACCGCCGCGTGGTGTTTGCCTTTGTAAAACGCGCGATCCGGTCCCGAACCTTCGGCCGGCAGCGCGGCTTCCTTTTCGCCGGCAATGACGGCCCCCTGCAAGAGCAGCCAACCGACGCTGAGCACGCTCATCATCTCGAGGAAACGATTGGCGGCGAGCGGCACCATTTGCATGCGTCCCGATTGGAACCACATGAGCAGGCGCATCGCCGTTCCGGAGACCGCTTCGTGCGCTGCGGCGAGCTCCGCGACGCAAGCTCCGAGCGTGGGATGATTCTTGTGTTGTTGGATGAAGTTCCCGACGTCGCCGAGGAATTCTTGCAAGTTCTGTCCGCCGCGTTGCGGCAACTTGCGCCCGACCAGATCCATCGCTTGGATGTGGTTTGTCCCTTCGTAAATCGAGAAGATCTTGGCATCGCGGCAGGATTGTTCGACCGGGTAGTCCTTGGTAAAACCCGCTCCGCCGTAGGTTTGGATGGCCAACTCGCACACGCGGAAGGCTTGATCCGAAGCGTAGGACTTGACGAGCGGCACGAGCAAATCGACCTGACCTTGGTGATATTGCGCGGCTTGATCGTCTTTGCCTTTCAAGATGTGCACCATGTCGGAATGCCACGCGAGCTTGATGGCAAGTGCGCGAATGCCTTCGACCTTTGCCTTCATCTCGAGCAGCATGCGGCGCACGTCGGCGTGTTCGATGATGGCGACGCGCGGAGCCATCGGGTCTTTCCAGTGGTTGATCGACGGGCCTTGCAGACGCTCACGCGCATATTCGAGCGCGTTCAGGTACGCGGTGGACGCCACGCCGACGCCTTGGACACCGACCAAAATGCGTGCGCCGTTCATCAGCTTGAACATCTGCGCCATGCCCGCATGCTCGACATCGCCGACGAGCTCGCCGATGCAATCGTCGTTCTCCTGGCCGAAATTCAGCACGCACGTCGCCGAACCGTTGATGCCCATCTTGTGCTCGATGGCGCTCACGAAAACGTCGTTGGGTTTGTCCAATGAACCGTCTTCGTTGGTCCGCACCTTCGGGACGATGAAGAGGGACAAACCTTTCGTGCCCGGCGGACCGTTGTCGATACGAGCCAGCACGAGATGGATGATGTTTTCGGTGATGTCCTGATCTCCGCCCGTGATGAAGATCTTCGTGCCCTTGATCTTGTAACGATTGCCTTCGATGTGCCGAGCGCTCGTGCGCGCCGAACCGACGTCCGAACCCGCGTGCGGCTCGGTCAAACACATCGTTCCGCCCCACTTGCCCGAGTACAGTGCGTTCAAGTAGAGCGCCTTCTGACGCGCTGTGCCGAAGATGTGGATGACTTCCGCGACGCCACGCGCCAGACCCGGGTACATGACAAACGCCGGATTCGCTCCGCAAATGAGCTCTTCGACGAGAATCGTGAGCACTTGTGGCGCACCTTGACCGCCGTATTCCGGATCGACGCCGACGCCCTTCACCCCGGCTTCGTAGATCTGCGCGTACGCCTCCTTGAAGCCTTCGGGCGTGATCACCTTTCCATTCTCGAGCTTGCAGCCTTGGCGATCGCCCACGGCGTTGATCGGCCCGAGAACGTCGCAGCAGAACTTGTACGTCTGATCGAGCGTCATCGCGACTTCATCGACGCCCCAGGCTTCGAACGGAGCTTTCTCGAGCAGCTCGCCAAGTCGGAATTGATCGAAAAGGAGAAACTTCATCTCGCGCAAGTCGGCGCGAAAACGATTTTGGTTTGCTTGCGAAGTCGACACCGGGCCTCCTCGGCGCCACCCTTGGATGCTCGAGGTTTGTCTTAGTACCTCGACACGGCGCACAACGAATGGTCGTCAGGGCATTTGTCGCGTAGCACGATCGTGACTCGTTCGCACACGAAAGATTTTCGTGGGAACGATTTTCCCATTGGCGTGGACGTACCCGCCGGTCGTCACGGCTATTCAACCAATCAGCGGGATCGAGAAAGACACCTCGGACCACGCTCCATTCGAATGCGCAATTCATTGACCATGTATTCGTCGAAGCCGGAACTCCGTGAAGCTGTGTTTCATTTCGATCAAAGATCCGTGAATGACGACGAATTGTCGGCCATTGGTTGACAAAATAGGATGATTCAAGCTGGTTTTTGTGGGATTGATCTTTTTGGAGGTTCATTATGACGAAACGAGGAAATGAGGCTTCGTCGATTGCGCGTCGACGCATTCTTGCGGGGCTCGGCGCAGCCATTTCGACGGCGGCAATGGGTTGCGGTGGCGATGGCTCGACCAATCCGAATGGTCCCGCGGGGGTAGGCGGTTCCGGAGGTGCCGGAGGTCATGGGGGAGCCGGTGGTTTCGGCGGATCCGGTGAAGGCGGCGCAGGAACGGGAGGGGCCGGAGGGAGCGGCGGAGGCGGCGCCGATTTTTGTCAGGACACGACAAACCTGACCCCCGAAGAACTTTTGGCGCCGATCGATACGTTCGTGATTCTCATGATGGAGAATCGATCGTTCGACCATTGCCTGGGTTCTTTGCGTTTGCTCGAAGGACGCGACGTCATCGGCCTCGCAGGTACCGAGAAAAACCCCGCCCCCAACGGCACGTTCGTCGATGTCTTCAAGCTCGAAGATTTCACGCCCGCGGATCCACCCCACGATTGGGATGCTTGCCATAACCAATTCAATGGCGGAAAAAATGACGGGTTCGTCCTGGCTCATGCAGGAAATAACCAAGCGGACGTGATGGGATATCACGTCCGCGAGCAACTCCCGATTACTTATGCGCTCGCCGATGCTCACGCGGTGTGTGATCATTGGTTTGCCTCCGTCATGGGACCGACGTGGCCCAATCGTTTCTTTTTGCACGGGGCGACGAGCAAAGGGCAAAAGAGCAATTTGCCGGTGTTCGGATTCAAGAGCATCTTCGATGTTCTGGACGATGCCGGGATCAGCCATCGCGTCTATTATCACGACGTCGCGTGGTGCTCGGGCGCGTATTTCAAAACGTCGGGTTTGTCGGGGATCGAAAACTTCTTCAAGGATGCCGAAAACGGGACGTTGCCGAATGTGGTGTTCATCGATCCGCACTTTTTGGGACAAGGCGCCAACGACGACCATCCCGATCACGACATTCGTCTCGGCCAAGCGCTCATTGCGAGCGTTTATGCGGCGCTCGGAAAAAGTCCGCAATGGAAGCGCTGCATGTTCATTTTGACGTACGATGAACACGGCGGGTTTTTCGATCACGTCGTGCCGCCGACCACCGACGACGACGATGCCGACTTCAAGCAACTTGGATTTCGCGTTCCCGGCATCGTCGCCGGGCCGTTTGTCAAGACAGGCTGCACCGTGACCACGGAATTCGAGCACGTCTCGATATTGCGCACCTTGGCGCGTCGTTTTGGTTTGCCCTCGCTCAATACGCGTATGTCGACGGCGAACGACTTGTCGTCGTGTATTCAGCCGGCGTATTTCGATGCGCCTCGATCCGCCGTCGCTTTGCCCGCTGTGCCCGTGCCCTTCAAACAAATCGCGCAAAGGCCCGAGGTCACCGCGACGCACCCGGAAATGCGCGCGGCGCTCGACCAGGGTTTGATTCCTCCGCACTTGGACCGCCGCGCGGAAGGATTGGCCATCACGAAACGAGTGCTCGAGGAAGGTGAACGATTAGGCGTCGTCACAATTCTGCCCTGAACGAGCTTTTCGTCGACGAATAGTCTTGCGCCACGCGTCACGATTCGCGATCCTCGCGCGCGTGACGCTGCCCGCTCCTTCCGCCATTGCACGTGCCGAGCTTCGTCTCGGTCGTACGATCCGCGAGAAATACCGGCTCGAACGCGTCCTCGGCGTGGGAGGTATGGCCACGGTTTATCTGGCCAACCATCGCAACGGCAGTCGCGCCGCCATCAAGATTCTCCATCCCGAACTTGCCGTGCACGACATTCATCGCGAACGGTTTGTCCGGGAAGCGTACGTCGCCAATTCCATTGACCACGCGGGAGCCGTGCGTGTCGTCGACGATGACGTCGCCGAAGACAATTGCCCGTTTCTCGTCATGGAACTGCTCGAAGGCGAGACGCTCGAATCGCGACGTCGACGCCTCGGACGCCTCGATATGCGCGAAGTCTTGGGGTTGGCGCATGCTTTTTGCGATACGCTTGCTGCGGCCCATGCGGCGGGAGTTGTCCATCGGGACATCAAACCCGAAAATCTCTTTTTGACCAAAGCGGGGACGCTCAAGATCCTCGATTTCGGCATTGCTCGGGTTCGTCACGAGGGCAATTTCACGGGGACGCGAACGGGCGTCATGCTGGGAACGCCCGCGTTCATGCCTCCCGAACAGGCTTTGGGGCGGCGAGCGGAAATCGATGCGCGCACCGATGTGTGGGCCGCGGGTGCGACGATGTTCACGTTGCTTTCCGGGCGTTTTGTGCACGAGGCGCAAACGCCGGAAGAAATGATGGTGTATTCGGCGACGAAAAATGCGCGATCCTTGCGTGAGGTCTTTCCGGAAATACCATTGCCGATTTGCGAAGTCGTCGACAAAGCGCTGGCGTTCAAGCGCGAAGATCGCTTCGAATCGGCGCTCGCCATGCGCGACGCCATCCTGCAGGCACATCAGGAGGTGTTTGGCGAGGCAATGGATGCAATACCGATCCCGTCGGTTCCGGCGAGTGTTTTGCCGAATTCGATTCGTTCGTCACGGAACCAAGCGGCGGACATGCCCACGATGCCTGCGGGCGCTGATGCGCATGCGGAGACGTTCGTGGGCGGTGGCGATGCGGCAATCGACGCGGCTCCCACGGTCGCCGAGCCGGCGGTGCAAACGGGAGCGTTGTTCGAGACAAACCCGGGAAAACCGTCGGAATCGCCGCCGCTCGTGACGCTTGCTCCGACGCGCGTCGAAGGCGCACCTCGGACGCACCGATCGGGTGAACCCGTGCCATTGTCGACGCGTTCGCGGCGTCGACGTTGGGTGATGATGATTGCGGGATTCGTGGCGGCTGGCATTTCGGTCGTCGTCGGGATGAAGCGTGTTACGGGCGATCCGGCAGCGACTCGGAATGCGGTTGCGGTATGTAAACAGCACACGGATTGCAAATCGGGCGAACGTTGCGGCGAAGCCGGCCAATGTATCGTGTCGACGGGATGCGTGACGAACGCCGCGTGCGTCGCGGAGCACGAGGGCAAACCTGCCATTTGTCGTCAGGATACGGGCAAATGCGTGGCGCTCGAATCGCCGCATTGCCGCGTTTTTTCCGAACCGGCCGATTTGCAGAACGACGACACGATTTGGGTCGGCGCGATGTATCCCGAGGGGGACAAATCGATGGATTACGGGCCGCAGGCGATGCTCACGATCGAGCTTGCCCGGCGTGATTTCATGGGTTTGACCGGGGGATTGCCACCACTCAAATCCGGGGGCCGTCCACGACCGCTGGCGATCGTGGCGTGTGACGACGCCGTGGATTACGACCAAAGCGCGAATCACTTGGTGAATGAAGTCGGGGTTCAAGCGATTCTGGGGTTTGGCCGAAGCAAAGAAGTCCTCGATTTGGCTGGCCGCTATTTCATTCCGAAAAATATCTTGGCCTTGGCCTCGAATACCGCCTCGATGCTCAGCAACATCGCCCACGATAAAGATCAGCCGCGGATGGTTTTTCGGGTCACCTCGTATGCGGCATCTTCAAAGAACGCGACGGCTGTACTCGTGCGGAACGTCATCGAGCCGGAGTTACGCACTTCGACGAAATCGCTCGGGCCTGCCGGGCGACTCAAGATTGCCGTGCTTCAAACGGCGAATGCTTCCGGAACGAGCGCGATCGATGCGTTGGTATCGGCACTCGAAAAACGCGCCTCCAAGAGCGGCGATGCAACTGAGGAAGTGCGGCCGTTCATCATCCAAGATTCAATGAAAGAAGAATTGGTCGCTGGTGATTCGGTCGTCATCGATGCGATCTCGGCGTTTGCGCCACATATTATTTTGGACGGCGGCGCCCACCATGCGGCATTCTTGGCCGTCGAGCAGCGTTGGTCCAACAGGGTGGCGTACCGTCCCCGTTACGTCATTGGTGCAGGGCTTTCCGGTGGTCCCGTAGCTCAGCTCGCGAGGTTGAATTCGACCGTTCCGCCGCGTTTATTCGTGATTATTCCAGCGAGCGAGTCGTCGGCGACGCGCAAGTTCACGGCGCGGTATCAAGGAGCTTATCCCAACGATCCCGGCAATACCGGCATCAATGCCGCGCCTTACGATGCGTTTTACGTTTTCGCGTATGCCGCGGCGTCGCTCGGACAAACGCCCCTCACGGGACGCAATCTGGCGCGAGCCATTCAGCGGCTGCTTCCACCGGGAGAACCGATTGACGTTGGCGCTTCCGGTATTCTGCCCGCTTTTAATGCGCTCGCGGCAGGACGCACAATCGACTTGGGCGGAGCGCAAACATCGCTCGATTTTAATCTCGAGACCGGCGACGCGGCGCTCGATTACGAGTTTCAGTGTTTTGACCGCAAAACGCAAAAGCCTATTTCCGGCGGCGTTTTTTATCGGGCGCGCACGGCGACGCTCGAAGGCTCGTGGAAGTGTCAGTGACAAACCGTTTTTCTTGACGTATGCCACCTTCCGACGCGCAAAGGTCGGCGTGCAATCAGATGTACATCGACCTTGCACCGCGTTTCCCTTTTCCCCACAATCGCGCCCATCATGAGCATACCCGCGATCGATGAGCTCGTTCACACCTCCGCGATGGGTTTGGCGCTGATGGTTCGGCGCAAAAAGGTTTCACCTCTCGAACTCGTCGACGCGTTCATCGGCCGCATCGAAGCAAAAAATCCGGAGATCAACGCCGTCGTCGCGAATCGATTCCAAGAAGCGCGCGACGAAGCCAAAGCCGCCACGGAACGTTTGGCCGCGACGGTTGCCCCGGACGAACTCCCGGCGCTTTTCGGTGTGCCGTGCACCATCAAAGAAGGCATTGCCGTGAAAGGAATGCCTCATTCCGCAGGCGTTTTTGCTCGAAAACAGATTCGAGCCGAGGCGGACGCCGTCGTCGTGCGTCGTTTGCGTGATGCCGGAGCCATTGTCCTTGGCGTAACGAACATGGCCGAAGGCGGCATGTGGCTCGAAACGGACAATCGTGTGTACGGACGAACCGTCAATCCGTGGGATCCCGAGCGGATTCCGGGCGGTTCGAGCGGCGGGGAGGCGGCGATTTTGGGCGCCGGCGCGTCGGGATTCGGCATTGGTTCGGACATCGGTGGTTCCATTCGTATTCCCGCGGCTTTTTGTGGAATTTTTGGGCACAAACCATCGGGCAAACTGGTGCCGAATGCCGGCTATTGGCCTGATGTTCCCGGAAAGCTCGACGAATTTCTCTGCACCGGACCCATGACGCGCAGCGCGGAAGATCTTTGGCCGGTGCTCGAGATCGTCTCCGGAGGCAAGGTCACGGGGCATCCCGATCGAGTTGACCTTCGCGACGTGACGGTTTTTCCTGTCGAAGCGTTTGGCTCGGTCAACGTTCGTCCGGAAGCACGTGCGGCCGTGCGCAAGGCTTCCGTCGCTCTGCAAACCCGCGGAGCAAGAGTCGCCGAGCTGCGTTCCCGCGGGCTGGAAAAGGCGTTTTTGATCTGGTCGGCGATGATGGAGGAAGAAGCCGCGGCGCTCGAGTACACCGAACTTCTTGGAAACGGCGAGAAGATCTCGGTTTGGCGAGAACTGTTACGACATCGAACTCCCGAAGGGCGGCACACGATTCAAGCGCTCATCGTCGCGGGCATCGATTCGCTCGCGCGGCGCATTCCCGCGCCGATTGCCACGTACACGCGCGCGGGCAGGCAGCTGCGCGAAGACCTCGAAGCCGAGCTTGGCGAGCATGGCGTGCTGGTTTGTCCTCCCTACACACGCGCCGCGCCTCGACACCTCGAACCCCTGCGGACGCCGTTTGATTTCGTCTGCACGGCCATCTTCAACTCGCTTGCCTTTCCCGTCTCGCAAGTCCCCGCAGGCTTCGATTCCGCGGGTTTGCCCTTGGGCGTGCAGATCGCCGGACGTCGCGGTGCGGATGCGTTGACCATTGCGGTAGCTCGAGCGCTCGAGGTGGATCTCGGGGGTTTTACGCCGGCGCGACCTCGACGAGCGGCCGGCAAGGCAAGCTGAAAACGTTTTCTCTCGTCACGTCGTCGAAATCATGGTCGTGGTGCGGTGTTTTCTCGCTGAGCGGTCCCCGATTCGAGCCTCGGAGAACGTGTCGGTCTTGACGATGCTCAGTGAGCGGCGCCATGATGCGCCCTCTGCGAAGTGCTGACGTGAACACGGGGATGTCATGCAGGCATTGCCCATTCGCGCGGCATGAACAGCGCGTGGGCAAAGCCTTCGCGTGTTTGGCGCAACCATGAACGAAGCCGGTTTCTTGTCAGCAGCATTTGCGGTCTTCCCCGAACCGATGGCGGTCGTCATCGAAGGCGCTGCGATCCCGCACCTATCGAATGCTGCTTGGGCGAAGACCTTCGCGGATGGCGCCCGGATGTTGGCGGACAGCGCCGTCGCCGGCGCGTTGAAGGACGTTTTTTCTGGGCAATCGAAACACGTCGACGTGAAGTTTGTCGGGACCGACTCGGATTATGCCGTCGAGGTCTTGCCGCTCGATGGGTCGGAACAACGCGCCGTGCTCGTGCACGTTCGGCCGGTTCAGCCGACGCAAATCGAGCAAAACGCCGCGTTGTTGCACCGCGTGCTCGACTGTTTGCCCGTGGGCGTGACCGTTGCGGATAGCCGCGGGAGCAAGCTTTTTGCGAACGATGCCGCGGCGACGTTTCTCGGATCGACGGACGTGAGCACGGGAGCCGGCGTGCTCGATGTGCTCGTCGATGCTGTCGACGTTGGGTTTGCCCGCGAAGTCGGGGCTCGGGTTTTGACCACGGGAGCCGAGGAAATCATCACGAGCGATGTGCAGACGGCGCACGGCGTTCGTTCGATGTTTTACCATGTCATCCCGATCGACGGTTCACGGGCCAAGGAAAAACTCTTGGTGTACGTCGGTCGTGACGTCAGTGACCAGCTTCGCGCCGAGCGTGACGTTCGTGAACAACAAGATTTCATTCGCCAAGTCATCGACAGCGATCCCAATTTGATCTTCGTCAAAGATGCTCGCGGCAATTTCTTGTTGGTCAATCAAGCGTGTGCGGCGGTCTTTGGGAAATCACCCGAAGAAGTGCTCGGGCGACACGATGCCGACATGCATCGTGATTCTCCGGCCGGCGTGCAGGCATTTCTCGACCGCGATCAGCAGGTCATCGCGACGCTGGCCGAGCATACCGTCGAAGAGTGCGTCCGTTGGTACAACGGCGAGGAACGTTGGTATCAAACGACGAAACGTCCGCTTGTCTTGCCAAACGGCGAGGTTCACGTCCTCGGATGCAGCGTCGATATCACCGCGCGCCGTGAATCCGTGCAGCGTC
>WBZU01000359.1_pt1 | contig 40869 bp, 37 predicted proteins | sample 5204311 | NCBI WGS metagenome assembly WBZU01 (sample SAMN12344359, study PRJNA552823) | activated sludge metagenome | biome: Activated sludge suspended growth; feature: Nitrification reactor; material: Wastewater; isolation source: activated sludge from nitrification reactor of wastewater...
CGCGAACGCCACCATGCCCAGCAGCAGGAATCCGGCCATCGCCAGCGCCAGGCTCAGCGTCGAACCCCAGACCAACGGCGCCAGCATCGAGGCCGTGATGGCGTTCATGCCGCTCTGGGTGGCGCTCTGGCAACTCGAAACCAGGCCGCGCCGCGCCGGAAACAGATCGAGCACGCGCAAGGTCAGGCTGGGCGTCGCAACCGAGATGCCGAACAGATAAAGTCCTTGCGGCAACACCGCCCACGGCAGCTCGGCCGGCCGCCACAGATTGATCGCTATGTTGAGCAGGGCGGCGGTCGCCATGATGGCGAACCCCAGGCCGACGATGCGGCGCGAACTCACCTGCCCGGCCAGCCGTGCCGACAGCCAGTTGCCGCCGACCAAACCGAGCGTGGACGGGCCGAACAGCCACAGGAAAGACTGCGCCGAGACGCCCAAGTGCTCGATCAGGAACTTGGGCGCGGACAGCACGTAGATAAAGAAGCCGGTGAACGACAGGGCGATGGTCAGCGCCAGCGCCAGGAAGGGCGGATGAGTCAACACCTGGAAATACGCGCGCGCCAGTTCGCCGGGGTGCAGGTTCTGCCGTTGCTCCGGCGGCAGCGTTTCGGGCAGCAGCCACCAGACCGCCGCGAACAGCAGCGAGCCGTAAAGGGTCAGGAACACGAAAATGCCGTGCCAGCCGAAGGCATGGTGAATCCAGCCGCCGATCACCGGCGCGACGGCCGGCGCCAGGGCGAAGATCATGGTGGTATGCGCAATCAGGCGCTGCGCTTCCGGGCCGTCGAGCAAATCGCGGATGATGGTGCGCGACAGCACCAGGCCGGCGCCGCCCGACATGCCCTGCAACACGCGGCCGAACCAGAGCTGCTCGACGCTCGTGGCGAAGACGCAGAACAGCGATGCCGCCACATATATCGCGAAAGCCACCAGCAGCACCCGCCGCCGGCCCAGCGCGTCGGACAGCGCACCATGCCAGAGCATCATGAAGGCAAAGGCCGCCATGTAGAACGCCAGCGTTTGCTGCATTTCCACCTGCGTCGCGCCCAGGCTGACCGCCATGTCGGGAAACGCCGGCAGGTAAGTGTCGATGGAAAACGGCGCGATGGCCGTCATGGCGGCCAGCAGGGCCGCCATGCGGCGCGGCGAGTGCGTCACTAATTGCTCCGGCGAGAGTGGATCGCCCGGCAGGCGGCGGGAGCGCGGCCCGGCGTGTCCGAATTCACCGCAATCGACGAGGAGACGAGCAACACCGGGGCGGGCGTGGAGTTCATACCCGCCATATTACCGTTCCCGGGCGATGGGTTCGGGAACAATCGTCTCGCGTCGACTAGCGCAAGCGCGCGCGCAGGTGATCCAGTTCTTCGAGCAGGTCGGCCATCAGCGCCGCCAGCTCCGGCACGGCGTCGAAGTCGCGCTCGACATGATGCATGCGCTTGGCATGCAGAATGGCGGCCGACGAAAAACGCCAAACGCCGGCAACGCACTCGGCGTGGGGCAGCAAGCCCTGCTGCAGATGATTCAGCAGCCAATCGCGATCGACGGTACAAGCCTTGGCGGCCTGCTCGATGGTCAGCCAACTCTCTTCCATGAGACTGCCGACGATGACCTGATGGTCGGGCATGACCTACTCCTTCGGATGCCGGCGCGGGTCGAACGGAAGTTCCCGCGCCATGGTTTCATACAGTTCCCTCGCCTTGGGCGTATCGGCGGGCGGCAGGACCACTTGGATGTCGAGCAGCAGATCGCCCGGGGGATTGCCGGGAATACCCTTGCCGCGGACGCGCAACTGCCTGCCGCTTTGCGCGCCCTCCGGTATGCGCACCTTGACGTTTCCGCCCGGCAATTCGACCTGGATCACGGCGCCCAGCGCGGCTTCCCACGGGGCCACGGGCAGATTCAAATGCAGATCGGCACCGTCGATGCGAAAGCGCGGGTGCGGGCGGAATTCCACCTCGAGCAGGAGGTCGCCGGCGCTCTTGTCGTCGACGCCCGGCGCACCTTGTCCCGCCAGGCGAATCACTTGTCCGGCGCGGACCCCGCGGGGGATTTTCACGTTCAAGGTGCGCGTGTTCAACACCAGCCGACCGTCCCGATCGAACTCGGGCACGCGCAACGACAACTGGTGTACCGCTTCGGAAAAGCTGTCTTCCAGGTCGAGCAAAATCTTGGCCCGATGGTCTTCGCCGCGCCCCTGGAAACCGTCGCCGGGCCGGCCGCTTCGGGTCCGGCCGCCCATGCGCCCGAACGCTTGGGCAAAGAAATCGCTGAACCCGGCCATCTCTTCAGGCGACATCTCGTGGGCGGAGAACTCGAAACCGGCATCCCAGTCTGGCGGCGGCTGGAAGTCCTGGCCCGGGCGCGCGCTTTGGCCGAGCTTGTCGTAAGCCGCTCGCTTCTCCGGATCGGACAGCACGGTGTTGGCCTCGTTGACCTCCTGCATCTTCTTTTCCGCGTCGGGCTCTTTGGAGACGTCCGGGTGGTACTTGCGCGCAAGCCGGCGAAAAGCCTTCTTGATTTCGTCGGCGCTCGCATCTCGCGGCACCCCGAGAATGTCGTAGTAATCCTTGAACTGCATGCACTATCCTCTTGCCGAATGGTGGTGATCGACGCTACGTAGCCAGCATAGGGAAATGCCCGCAAGGCCGCAAGACGGAACCCGGCACACTATATATGGCAGGCTCCGCACGATCACAAGCCCGCGCCGCGATCTTCGAGACATTTCGAAACAAGGTAAGCTTGGGCGCGCAACGCAGGTCGTATTCGACGCACGACGCCAAGGAGCGCAACGCCGCGAGCGCCGCTTCCCGAAATGCCCCCTGCGCCACCGGCCGGCATTCATGAAATGCGCTCTCGTTGTTCTGCGAGCGTAATGCTGGAGCGTTCGATGTAGGTGTTCTATGTCGGCTTCCCGGGCTGGGATGAACTGGAGAGCGATTCCTTGACGCTCCACCCAGCCCGCCAGTACCTTGAGACAAATCCCCAGGCCACTACTGAAACCCCCGCCGGTAGTGGATCGCCTCGGCGACGTGCGGACCGCCGATGTGCGCGGTACCGGCGAGATCGGCGACGGTGCGCGCCACCTTGAGAATGCGGTGGTAGGCCCTTGCCGATAAATCGAGCCGCGCCATCGCCTGCTTGAGCAGTTGTGCGCCGGCACAGTCGGGCAGGCAGTGGCGGTCGATTTCCTCGGGTGTCAGCAACGCATTGGCCTTGCCCTGGCGGTCGATCTGGATTTCGCGGGCGCGCTGCACGCGCTCACGCACGCCCGCGGATGTCTCGCCGGCACGGCGTGCGGCCAGGTCTGACTCCGGCACGGCCGGCACGTCGATCATCAGGTCGATGCGGTCGAGGAAGGGACCCGACAGCTTGGCGCGATACTTGGCGATCTGGTCGGGCGTGCATCGGCAGCGCGGCGCACCGAGATAACCGCAGGGGCAGGGATTCATCGCCGCGACCAGTTGAAAGCGGGCCGGGAATTCGGCGCGCCGGGCGGCGCGGGCGACGCGGATGTGGCCGGTCTCGAGCGGCTCGCGCAGCGCTTCGAGCACGCGGCGATCGAACTCCGGCAGTTCGTCGAGGAACAGCACGCCATTGTGGGCGAGCGAGATTTCGCCGGGGCGGGGCACGCCGCCGCCGCCCACCAGCGCCGGCGCCGACGCGGAATGATGGGTGGCGATGAAGGGCCGCCGGCCGTAGTCCCCGGCGTCGAAGCGGCCGGCCACCGACAGCACGGCGGCGCTTTCCAGCGCTTCCGCTTCGGTCATGGGCGGCAGGATGCCCGGCAGGCGCTGCGCCAGCATCGACTTGCCGGTGCCCGGCGGACCGGACATCAGGAGGCTGTGACCGCCGGCGGCCGCCAGTTCCAGCGCGCGCTTGGCCGGTGCCTGGCCTTTGACGTCGGCGAGATCGGGATGGGGAACCAAAGTCAGCCGTGGCGACACGCCGCCCGCGTCGAACGGCGCGATGGTCGCCGCGCCGTTCAGGTGGGCGCAGACCTCGAGCAGCGATCGGGCCGGCAGAATGGTGGCGGACCGCACCAGCGCCGCTTCGGCGGCGTTGGCGGCAGGCAGTACGAAGGCGCGCCGCGAACCGGCCGCTTCGCCGCACATGGCCAGCGCGCCGCGAATGGCGCGCAGTTCGCCCGAGAGCGACAACTCGCCGGCGAATTCGAAGTCATCGAGGCGATCGGCCTTGACCTGGCCCGAGGCGGCGAGGATGCCGAGCGCGATGGCGAGATCGAAGCGACCGGATTCCTTGGGCAGGTCGGCCGGTGCGAGGTTGACCGTGATGCGCCGCGCCGGGAACTCGAAGCGGCTGTTCTGGATGGCGGCGCGCACGCGGTCGCGCGCTTCCTTGACTTCCGTTTCCGGCAGACCGACCAGGGTGAACGCCGGCAGGCCGGCGGCCAGATGGACTTCCACCGTCACCGGTGGAGCCGTCATGCCATTCAGCGCCCGGCACTGGAGCGTGGCCAGGGACATCCCGTTGGCCCGCCGGCGCCGCCCTCAGGCGGCGGACTGCGCCGCGGCCCACCGCAGGCGATCGAGCAGGAGGGCGTCATGCGTGGCGATGTGCTCGCGCAGCCAGTCTCCGATCAGGTCGCGGGCGGCAACGCGTTCTTCCTGGAGTTCGGCGAGACGGATCAGATTGACGGCCCGTTCCATCATGTCGGCATGCGCCTCGACGTGGGCGGCGGCAGCTTCCTGCTCGGCGACGGTGGCGTCGAGCCGGCGCATGGCCGCTTCTTCGACCCGGAAGTGGTTCTGCATGTAATCGAGCAGATCGGTCATGAATTCGGTCGAGGCGTCCCGGCAATCGGCTATGTTTCCGCTTTTGCATTCCCCGCAACGCTCGCGCTCGGGGCGGCAAGTGAGCATCTTGCGCAGGCGCTCCAGGCGATCCACCAGTTCCGCATGCTCGCGTCCGATCTCGGCAATGGCCAAGTCGAAGGTGGTGGCGCGAAGTATGTCATTCTTCAAGTTAGTGCTCCCAGCATGCGTCAAGCATTCGACGACTCGGGCGGCAGGTCCAGCCAGCGCAGCATCGTTGCGAACAGCACCGCCGGCTCCACCGGTTTGGTGATGAAATCGTTCATGCCGACGGCCAGGCATCGCGCCTTGTCCTCCGCGAAGGCATTGGCCGTCAGCGCCAGGATCGGGGTCCGCGCGTGGCGGGGCATTCCGCGAATCGCGCTCGCGGCCTCCAGGCCGCCCATCCTTGGCATCTGCATGTCCATCAGGACCAAGGCATAGTCGCCGGCACCGGCAAGCTCGACGGCCCGCAGGCCATCCTCGGCCGCGTCCACCGCCAGCCCGGCATCCTCGAGCAAGGTCTGGACGATCTCGCGGTTGATTTCGTTGTCCTCGGCCAGCAGTACGCGAGCGCCGGCATGGGTATGCTTGAGCGCAGCCTCGGCCGCTGCGCCGGCCGACGTGGCAACCCGCCGCGCGGCGCTTGTGCCGCGACGCAGGCGCATGGTCAGCCAGAAAGCGCTGCCCTGGCCAAGCGTGCTGCGAACGCCGACCTCGCCGCCCATCAGTTCGGCCAGCTTGCGGTTGATGGCCAGCCCCAGCCCGGTGCCGCCGTATTTGCGCGTGGTCGATTCCTCGGCCTGCTCGAAGGCGGAGAACAAGCGGTCGATCGCCTCGGGCGCGATGCCGATGCCCGTATCCTCGACCTCGAAACGCAACAGCACGCTTTCGGCGGCTTCCTCGACCACGCGGACCCGCAAGGTGATCGTACCCGCCTCGGTGAACTTGACCGCGTTGGTACCGTAGTTGAGCAGCGCTTGGCGGATGCGCGTCGAATCGCCTACCAGCGCCAGCGGCGGCAGGTCGACATCGATCTCGAGCTTGAGCTTCTTGGCGTCGGCGCGCTCCTTCAGCATCGACACCACGTCGGCGAGAATGGCGCCGAGGGAAACGTCGATCTGCTCGAGCACGAACTTGCCGGCCTCGATCTTCGACAGATCGAGGATGGAATCGACGATGCCCATCAGATGACGGCCGGCGCTGTCGATGCGATCGAGCTGCCGCGCCTGCTGCGCGGTGACGCCCGTACGGCGCATCAAGTGCGCCAGGCCGGCGATGGCGTTGAGCGGGGACCGGATCTCGTGGCTCATGTTGGCGAGAAAGTGCGACTTGGCGACGGAGGTCTCCACCGCCTCGGTCTTCAGCCGCAGCAATTCGTCCCGCGCCGCGCGCAGTTCGCGCTCGACCGCCAGGCGCTGATTGATTTCGCGCGTCAACTGCACGGTCCGGTTGGCCAGCCGGTCGTACATTTCCATCACGGTGTCGATCAGCATGCGGGTCACCCCCGACATCTCGCGCTCGGCGCATGCCTTGGCTTCGGACAGCGTCGATCCCGACTGCATGGCCAGCACCGCCTTGGCCATGCGCTTGTCCGACTCGATGATGTGTAACGCCAGCCAGTGGGTCAGGAAACTGACGATGCGCCCGAGCACTTCGTCGATCGGCTGGCCCTCGCCCGTGGCTCGGATCTCGAGGATTCGATCGACGAAATCGGCATGGGCGGCCTGGTGTCCCGTTTCCCAGGGGTCGTCCTGAAGGAATTGGCGCCAGATCGCCTCTTCGGCGCCGAAATGGACCACGGTGTAATCCTTCAGTTCGTCGAACACCGCGTTGAGCGCCGGCGCCTCGGCCTGGAAAGCCAGGTGTGCCACCAGCGCGTTGAGCAGTCCGACCAGGCGCTGGTGCTGCTCGTCGATTTCGGCGATACCAGTGGCGAAATTGTCGCTCCACGGAAAAATCTCGAGCCGCGCCGGCATGATCAGGCGCTCCTGGCAGGAAGCAGAGTCGAAGTGGAAGACATAGGTCGCATTTCTCGCATGAGGCGGATAGTATCGCACTGCCGCGTCGACGGCCGGGCAGTGGCCGTCGATATGATACTTCGCTGCGCAGGAGTCGCGATGATTGCCAATCGCATTGATCACACCGCCAAGCGTCGCTATTCGCTGCGCGCAAGCCTGCTCTGGTTGCTCGCGGCCTGCATTCTGCCGGCCATCAGCGTTGCGGTGAATCTGGCCGTCGTGCACTACCGCCTGCTGCACGACCAGATCCATCATGACACCACCATGCTGGCGCGTGAAATCGCCGCCAACCTCGGCCAGGCATCCGCCGACGCGGCGGACCTCGCCGCCATTGCCGCCCTGATCGATCGTCGGGGCCTGCCCGAGGACTGGTCGGTCACCGTGCTGGACGCCGCGGGCAAGGTCGTCGCAGCGTCGCGCGAATCGGCGAATCGCCAGTCGCGCCGGCCGCTGGCGGAGGCAATCGGTCCCGCCCCCGAGGGCTCGCTCGAAGTGGTCGCCGACGACGGCAAGCGCGTCATCGCATCCTTCAGCCGCGTCGCATCGCAGCCATGGACCGTGGTGGTCGGCGCGTCCAAAGCGTCGCTGGAGGAGCGGCGCACCTGGCTGATCGTGCGCGTCGGCATCGGCATTTTTGCCGCGCTGACGCTGGGCCTCTGGCTGGCCGCCGGCATCGCCCGGCGCGTCGCCGCCTCGGTGAGCGAACTCAACGAGGCCGCGCTGGCGCTGGCCACGGGCAAGCCGGTGATACTGCCTGAAGTCCAGCTCGCCGAAGCGGAAGCGGTGGGCGCGGCCATCCTCGAAGCTTCGCGCACCATGGCGACGGTGCAGCAACAGGCCTATCACGATCCGCTGACGGGCCTGGCCAATCGCGCCCTGTTCGAGGATGCGTTCGCGCGCCAGTTGGCCTCGTCGGAGCGCAGTGGCAACCCGTTCGCGGTGCTCGCCATCGACCTGGACGAATTCAAGGCGGTCAACGACCAGCAGGGTCACGCCGCTGGCGACACCGTGCTGCGGATAGCGGCGGAACGCATCACCGGCACGGTGCGCGCCTCCGACGTGCCGGCGCGCATGGGCGGCGACGAGTTTTCCGTGTTGCTGACGGACGCCGACCGCGACGATGCCGTGCAGACCGCCGAGCGGCTGGTGGCGGCGCTGTCGCAACCTTATCCAGACATCAAGATCGCCGTGTCGGCCAGCGTCGGCATCGCCGTCTATCAAGCGGAAGAAAATCGGGTGGATTTGCTCGATGCCGCCGATCGCGCCCTGTACCAGGCCAAGGGCGCCGGCAAGAAGCGCGCCGTGCTCGACGCCGAATCGGACCCGGCGGACTAACCGCCGGTAGAATCGCGCCGGCGCGCCCCGGCTTCGAGTTCGGCGATCTGCCTTTCCAGTGCCGCCAGGCGTTCGCGCGCCCGCGCCAGCGCCTCGCGCTGCAGGTCGAATTCCTCGCGGGTGACGAGATCGAGCCGACCCAGGGCCGAAGCAAGCAAGGCGCGCAAGTTGCGCTCGACGTCCTTGGCGGGCGTCGCGGCGATCAGCGCGGCAACGCGCCGGGCAAGTTCATCGAGCGGCTTGGTGTCGATCATGGCGGAACCGCAAAAATCTGGAACGAGACGGCCGGCGAAAGTCAGCCGGAAAGTCAGCCGTGGTAGCGCGCCGATGTTAGCACGCGGGTTCGGCGCGGGACTTTCGACGCGGGACTCGCACCGCATCGGTGCGCCCTGCGCAATCGGTGGTCCGCCGTAGTGCATGGCCGCGGCGGCAAGAAGGCGCGCTGTGGCCAACGCGCTGTTTCAACGCAAATATTTCACTTGGCACGCTCCCTGCACTGAGCCTTGTGTCACTTTTCAAATCCGGAGAGCCATCATGCGCAATACCCTCATCGCCAGCGCCGCCTTCGCCGGCGCCCTTTCGCTTCCCGTCATCGCTGCCGCCGAAGAAGCCGCGCCGGCCGCCGTCCCCGCGCCTTTCACCGGCAACTTCACGCTGGCATCGGAATATATCTATCGCGGCATCGGCCAGACCAACCGCAAGCCGGCCGTGCAGGGCGGCTTCGACTATGCGCATGCCAGCGGCTTCTACATCGGCGTCTGGGGCTCGAACATCTCCTGGCTGTCCGACCAGCCGGGCGACATCAGCTCGAGCATCGAGATCGATCTCTACGGCGGCTACAAGGGCAGCTTCGGTGGCGATTTCAGCTACGACCTGGGGGCACTGCGCTACCACTATCCCGGCAGCTATCCGCGCGGCTTCGTCGACGCCGATACCACCGAAGTCTATGCCGGCCTGGGCTGGAAGTGGCTGTCCGCCAAGTACTCGCACACGGTGTCGAAGCACATCTTCGGCTGGTCGGGCGACCACGGCGAAAAGACGCGAGGCAGCGGCTATCTGGAATTGAACGCCAGCGTCGATCTCGGCGACGGCTGGGGCCTGACCGGGCACGCCGGCCACCAGCGCATCAAGAACTTCGGCGACGCTTCCTACACCGACTGGAAGATCGGCGTCACCAAGGACATCGGCCTCGGCACCATCGGCCTGGCCTACGTCGACACCAACGCCGACGGCGGCGCCGGCGAGCCTTACCGCAACGCCCACGGCAAGGACCTGGGCAAGGCCCGCCTGCTGCTGACGTTCGGCAAGACTTTCTAACCGAACGCGCGGAAAAGGAGCCGACATGAAACTGGTCACCGCCATCATCAAGCCCTTCAAGCTCGACGAGGTGCGCGAAGCGCTCGCCGCCGTCGGCGTGCAGGGCATCACCGTCACCGAGGTCAAGGGCTTCGGCCGGCAGAAAGGCCATACCGAGCTTTACCGGGGCGCCGAGTACGTCGTCGATTTTCTGCCCAAGGTAAAGCTCGAAGCCGCCATTCGCGACGAGCTGCTCGACCCGGTCATCGAGGCGATCGAGCAAGCCGCCAGCACCGGCAAGATCGGCGACGGCAAGATTTTCGTCTTCGATCTCGAACAAGTCGTCCGCATCCGCACCGGCGAGACCGGCGCGGATGCCCTTTAGGAGACGCATCATGTCCGAAACCATCGCACTCATCCCCAACAAGGGCGACACGGCCTGGCTGATGGTGGCCACCGCCTTCGTCATGCTGATGTCCATTCCCGGCCTGGCGCTGTTCTACGGCGGCCTGGTGCGCACCAAGAACATGCTGTCGGTGCTGATGCAGGTGTTCACGATCTTCGCGCTGATCAGCGTGCTCTGGGCGATCTATGGCTACAGCGTCGCCTTTACCGAAGGCAACGCCGTCTTCGGTTCGCTGGACAAACTGTTCCTGAAAGGCATCACGCCGGATTCGGTGGCGGCCACTTTCAGCAAGGGCATCGTGATACCGGAGTTCATCTACGTGGCCTTCCAGGGCGCCTTCGCGGCGATTACGGTCGGGCTCATCGTCGGCGCCTTCGCCGAACGCGTGAAGTTCTCCGCCGTGCTGCTGTTCGCCGTGCTGTGGTTCACCTTCAGCTATCTGCCGATCGCCCACATGGTCTGGTTCTGGCCGGGTCCGGACGGCTACCTCACGGCCGAGGCCGCCGACAAGCTCAACGCCACCGCCGGCTGGCTGTTCCAGAAGGGCGCGCTCGACTTCGCCGGCGGCACCGTGGTGCACATCGATGCCGCCGTCGCGGGCCTGGTGGCGGCCTACATGGTCGGCAAGCGCGTCGGCCTGGGCAGCGTCGCCATGGCCCCGCACAGCCTGACCATGACCATGATCGGCGCTTCGTTGCTGTGGTTCGGCTGGTTCGGCTTCAACGCCGGCTCGGCGCTCGAAGCCAACGGCACCGCCGCGCTGGCCTTCGTCAATACCTGGCTGGCCACGGCCTGCGCGGCGCTGTCCTGGATGGTCACGGAATGGTTGATCAAAGGCAAGCCCTCCCTGCTGGGCGCGGCGTCGGGCGCCGTCGCCGGCCTGGTGGCCGTCACGCCGGCCGCCGGTTTCGTCGGCGTCATGGGCGCGCTGGTGATCGGCCTGCTGGCCGGCGTGGTCTGCCTGTGGGGCGTCAATGGCCTGAAAAAGCTGCTGAAAGCCGACGATTCGCTCGACGTGTTCGGCGTCCATGGCGTCGGCGGCATCCTCGGCGCCCTCCTGACCGGCGTCTTCGCCGCGCCGAGCCTGGGCGGCACGGGCATCTACGACTACGTCGCCAACGCCGTCGCCCCGGACTACGACATCCTCGGCCAGGTCGCCACCCAGGCGACGGCGGTCGGCGTCACGATCGTCTGGTCCGGAATTGTGGCTTTAGTTTGCTGCAAGATTGCCGATATCACAGTTGGACTGCGCGTCAGCGAGGACGAAGAGCGCGAAGGTCTGGACATCGCTTCCCATGGTGAATCGGCCTACCACTATTGATCTCGCTGATTTCGCCGGCCTCGTTGCAAGTCGACTGACGACTGCTTATCGCAACTGATTCTCCTCCTCCGAGATCGACTCGGTTCCGGGCGCCCGCGTGGTGCCCGTTTTTTTTGGATCTCAGCGGAACACCACGGTCTTGTTGCCGTGCGCGAGGACGCGATCCTCCAGGTGATAGCGCAGGCCGCGCGCCAGCACGGTCTTCTCGATGTCCTTGCCGTAACGGACCATGTCGTCCGGCGAATCGGAGTGGTCGATGCGGATCACGTCCTGCTCGACGATCGGCCCCTGGTCCAGCTCCTCGGTGACGTAATGGCAGGTGGCGCCGATCAGCTTGACGCCGCGCTGGTAGGCTTGGTGGTAGGGCTTGGCGCCGACGAAGCTGGGCAGGAAGGAATGATGGATATTGAGGATCTGCCCCGGGTAGGCCGCGCACACTGCCGGCGCAAGAATCTGCATGTAGCGCGCCAGCACGATGGTGTCGGCGCGCGTTTCGTCGATCAGCCGCAGCATTTCCGCGCAAGCCTTGGGCTTGTTCTCGGCCGTCACGGGAACGTGGTGGAAGGGAATGCCGTGCCACTCGACGAAGCCCTTGAAGGTATCGTGATTGGAAATCACGCAGGGAATCTCGATGTCGAGTTCGCGGGCCTGCCAGCGCGCCAGCAGATCGTAGAGGCAATGTTCCTGCTTGCTGACGAGGATCACGACGCGCTTTTTCACCGCGCTGTCGGTGATCTTCCAGTCCATCTGCAGCTCGTCGGCAACCGGCCGGAAGCGGTCGCGCAGCTCGGCCAGCATGAAGGGCAGCGAGTCGGCCCGGATCTCCAGCCGCATGAAATACCGGCGCGCTTCCTCGTCCGAATGAAAGCTCGATTCGAGGATCCAGCCCCGATGCTCGGCGAAGAAGCCGGTGACGCGGGCGATGATGCCGGTGCGATCGGGGCAGGAGGCCGCCAGCGTGTAGAAGCGGTCGCGATGCATGTCAGATTCGGGCCGAAGCCTCGTCGATGGCGGCACGCAGTTCGGCGTAGGTGTCGGTGACCTTGAACTGCGGGAACTCGCGGATGACGTTCTCGGGCGCGTGGAACAGGATGCCGGCATGCGCCTCGGCGAGCATGGCGGTGTCGTTGTAGGAATCGCCGCCGGCGATCACCTTGAAGTTGAGCTCCTTGAAGCGCTTGACCGCTTCCCGCTTCTGGTTCGGCATGCGCAGGTGGTAATCGACCAGGAAACCTTCGGCATTCGCTTCCAGCTTGTGGCAAAACAACGTCGGCATGCCGAGCTGGCGCATCAGCGGCATGGCGAACTCGTAAAAGGTGTCGGAAAGGATCACGACCTGAAAATCCTGGCGCAGGTCGTCGAGAAATTCCTTGGCGCCGGGCAGCGGGCCCATGTCGGCGATGACCTGCTGGATGTCGGGCAGGCCCAGCTGGTGCTGCGACAGCAGGCCGAGCCGGTATTTCATCAGCTTGTCGTAGTCGGGCTCGTCGCGCGTGGTGCGGCGCAATTCCGGGATGCCCGTGCGCTCGGCGAATTCGATCCAGATTTCCGGGACCAGCACACCCTCGAGATCGAGGCAGACGAGTTGCACGGCAATACTCCCGACAGGAAAAGGGTCGATTTTACTCGACGCCCCTTTGTTCAAGGGGCTTCAAGTGCTTCATGCACTTCCAGCCAGCGCATTTCGGCCGCTTCGATCAGACCGGTCAATTCGGCCTGCCGCCGGTTGAGGCCGTCGATGCGCTCGCGGCCTATCGCGTCCGGTGCGGCGTAGAGCGCCGGATCGGCCAGCTGTTCGTCGAGCCGGATCTGCTCCGCCTGCCAGCCGGCCAGCTGTTGCTCGATCTTCTCGGCTTCCTTCTGCAACGCGCGGCGCTCCGCCACGGCTGACTTTCGCGCGGCGGCCTCCGCGACGCGCACGGCTTTTCCCGTCGCCTTGTCCGCGCCGCTACCCGACGCCGGCATGCGGTCGGCGTTGCGCTGTTTGGCGAGCCAGGCCGCGTAGTCGTCGAGGTCGCCGTCGAACGGCGCCGCCCGGCCTTCCGCCACCAGCCACAGCTCGTCGCAGGTGGTGCGCAGCAGGTGGCGGTCGTGCGAGACCACGACCACGGCTGCCTCGGTTTCCTGCAGCGCCAGCGTCAGCGCTTCGCGCATTTCCAGGTCGAGGTGGTTGGTCGGCTCGTCGAGCAGCAGCAGGTTAGGCCGCTGGCGGATCAGCAGCGCCAGCACCAGCCGCGCTTTCTCGCCGCCGGAAAAGCGGCCGCAGGGCGCAAGGACCTGCTCGCCGCGGAAGTCGAAGCCGCCGAGGTAGTCGCGCAGTTCCTGCTCGCGGCTCTGCGGCTCGGCGCGCACCAGATGCTGCAGCGGCGATTCGTCGGGCCGCAGCTGCTCGACCTGGTGCTGGGCGAAATAGCCGATGACGAGGTTGCGCCCCTCGCGCCGATCGCCCGCCATGGGCTTCAGCTCGCCGGCCAGCAGTTTCACCAGCGTGGACTTGCCAGCGCCGTTGCGGCCGAGCAGGCCGACGCGGCCGCCGGGACGCAACGTCAGCGCCAGCCGTTCGAGGATGGCCGTCGCTCCGTAGCCCGTCGCCGCCTGATCGAGTTGCAGCAGCGGATCGGACATGCCGGCCGGCTCGGCGAAGCGGAACGAGAACGGCGTATCGACGTGGGCCGGCGCGATCTCTTCCATGCGCGCCAGCGCCTTCAGGCGGCTCTGGGCCTGTCTGGCCTTGGTTGCCTGGGCGCGAAAGCGATCGATGTAGGCATGCAGGTGGGCGACTTCGCGCTGTTGCTTGGCGAACATCGCCTGCTGGCCGGCCAGCCGCGCCGCCCGGGCGCGCTCGCAGGCCGAGTAGTTGCCGGCGTAGAGCGTCATGCATCGCCCCTCGATATGCAGGATGTTGCCGACCACGGCGTCGAGAAAGTCGCGGTCGTGCGAGATCATCAGCAGCGTGCCGGGGTAGCTCTTCAGCCAGCTTTCGAGCCAGAGCACGGCGTCGAGGTCGAGGTGGTTGGTCGGCTCGTCGAGCAGCAGCAGGTCGGAGCGCGCCATCAGCGCCCGGGCGAGGTTGAGCCGCACGCGCCAGCCGCCGGAGAAATCGGCGACGGGCCGCGCGAAGTCGGCGTCGGCGAAGCCCAGCCCGTGCAGCAGCGCCGCGGCGCGCGCGCGCGCCGCATAGCCGCCGATTTCCTGCAGACGGCCGTGCAGCAAAGCGATCTGTTCGCCGTCGTGGGCGGCCTCGGCCAAAGTCAGCCGTCGCTCGACGCCGCGCAATTCCTCGTCGCCGTCGAGGGTGAATTCGAGCGCCGCATCGGGCAGCGCCGGCGTTTCCTGACTGACGTGGGCGATGGCCCACGCGGGCGGCAGTTCGAGGTCGCCAAGCTCGGCATGCAGCTCGCCGCGCATCAGCGCGAAGAACGAGGACTTGCCGCTACCATTGGCGCCGGTCAGGCCCACTTTCCAGCCGGGATGGATCTGCAGGGCAGCGCCCTCGATCAGCGGCTCGCCGCCACGCGCGAGGGTCAGGTTGCGAAGTTGAATCATGGGTTAGGATTCAAGCATGAAAGACGCTGAAAAATCCCCCGCCGGGCCGAATAAGCCGCACCGCGACATCGCCACGCGCGGCCAGGTGTTCACGCCGCCGGCCATCGTCGAACGCATGGTCGCCTTGATCCGCAACCAGGGCCGCATTCTCGAACCGGCCTGCGGCGACGGCGCCTTCGTCGCCAGAATTCCGCCGCATTACCCGGACGTGGTGGCCATCGAGGTCGACGCCGCCCATTGCCCCGACGGCGCGCTCAATGCCGATTTCTTCACCTATCCCGAAGTCGAGAAGTTCGACACCGTCATCGGCAATCCGCCCTACGTGAAGGCGCGCGACATCCCGCCGGAGACGCGGCGGCACTTTTCGACGCAGCTGCTCGACGGCCACGCCAACCTCTACCTGCACTTCATCGAGAAATGCGTGCGCCACCTGAAACCCGGCGGCGAGCTGATCTTCATCACGCCGCGCGACTTTCTCAAGGCCACCGGCGCGGCGCGGCTCAACACCTGGCTGTTCGATCAGGGCACCATCACCGACTACGAAGACCTCGGCGATGCGCGCATTTTCGCGGGCGTGGTGCCCAACTGCGCGATCTGGCGCTTCGAGAAGGGCAACATGAGCCGGCGCCTCACCGACCGCCGCCGCTCGGTGTGCACCGCCGGCCAGATCATGTTCACCCACGGCATCTACAGCGTGCCGTTGAAGAGCGTGTTCTCGGTCAAGGTCGGCGCCGTCTCGGGCGCCGACGACATCTTCGCCAACGCCGAACTGGGCAACGCCGATTTCGTCTGCTCGAAGACCGCGCAGACCGGCGAGCGGCGGCGCATGATTTTTGACGTGCCTCTGCCGCATCTCGAGCAGTTCAAGGCACGCCTGCTGGCGCGCCGGGTGACCAAGTTCGACGAACACAATTGGTGGAAGTGGGGCCGCCGCCATCACGAGTCCGCTGCGCCGCGCATCTACGTGAACCAGAAGACGCGCCAGCCGCGGCCCTTCTTCCTCGACGACTGCCGGAACTACGACGGTTCCATCCTGGCACTGTTTCCGCATCGGGAAACCCTCGATGCCGGCGAGCTGCGACGGCTGACTTTGATGTTGAACGAGGTCGATTGGCACGAGCTCGGCTTCGTCTGCGACGGCCGCTTCCTGTTCGCCCAGCGTAGCCTGGAAAACGCCCTGCTGCCGGAGGACTTCGCCGCCTACGAGGTCGAGGGCCTGGTTTAGCAGTCGTGTAAACTCGCGGCATGGTTCCCCATCTCACCACCGCCCTGACCGGACCGCTGCTCGAGCTCGAGCGCCGCTTCCTCGAAGCCGAAACCACCATCGAACACTGGCTGCGCGGCCAGTGGCTGGAACATACGCCGCCGTTCTACGCCTCGGTCGATCTGCGCAACGCCGGCTTCAAGCTGGCGCCGGTCGACACCAACCTGTTTCCCGGCGGCTTCAACAACCTGAACCCGGCCTTCCTGCCGCTCTCGGTGCATGCCGCGCAGACGGCGATCGAGAAGATCTGCCCGGAAGCCAAGAATCTGCTGTTGGTGCCCGAAAATCACACGCGCAACCAGTTCTATCTGACCAACGTCGCGCGGCTGGCGGCGATCCTGCGCCACACCGGCCTCAACGTGCGCATCGGCTCGCTGCTGCCCGAGATCACGGCGCCGACCACGCTCGATTTGTCGGACGGCCAGACCTTGACGCTGGAGCCGCTCAAGCGGCTCGGCCCGGGCGGCCGCCGGCTGGGGCTGGAGGACTTCGATCCATGCGCCATCCTGCTCAACAACGACCTGTCGGCCGGCGTGCCGGACATGCTCAAAAATCTGCATGAACAGTTCGTCATTCCGCCGTTGCAGGCCGGCTGGCACGTGCGCCGCAAGTCGCGCCATTTCGCCGCCTATCACGAGGTGGCGCTGGCCTTCGCGCAGGAAATCGGCATCGACCCCTGGCTGATCGATCCCGAGTTCGAGGTCTGCGGCCAGATCAATTTCCACGAGCGCACCGGCGAGGAATGCCTGACCGCGCAAGTCGACACCCTGCTCTACCGCATCCGCGCCAAGTATCGCGAAAACGGCATCGATCGCGAGCCGTTCGTCATCGTCAAGGCCGATGCCGGCACCTACGGCATGGGCATCATGACCGTGAAGGACGCCAGCGAGGTCAAGGATCTCAACCGCCGCCAGCGCAACAAGATGGCAGTGGGCAAGGAAGGCCTGCTAGTCACCGAAGTGATGATCCAGGAAGGCGTGCCGACCGTCGAAACCGTCGCCGCCGGTACCGCCGAACCGGTGGTGTACATGATCGACCGCTACGTGGTCGGCGGCTTCTACCGCGTCAACACCCAGCGCGGCATCGACGAGAACCTCAACGCGCCCGGCATGCGCTTCGAACCGCTGGCCTTCGACACCGGCTGCACGCTGCCCGACCAGGCGCAGGCGCCCGACGCGCCGCCCAACCGCTTCTACGCCTACGGCGTGGTGGCGCGGCTGGCCCTGCTGGCGGCGTCGATCGAGCTGGAGCGCAGCGAAATCGGTAGCTAATAGCGAACGGAGATCGCCACGGGGGAAAAGTCAGCCGTGGCGCAACGCCGGCAGTTTTCCAAGCGCGCCATTACTGGCCGGCGTTGAGGTTGCCGGGTAACTGATCGCCGGCAAACACGGCGATGACGCGCGCGTGCTGGTAGCGCTCGTGCTCCTTGAGCTTGACGCCTTTCGGGCTGTACAGGTCGCCGGTGCCGTACACCTTGTGAAATTCGTGCGGCTGGTTGATCAGATACTTGTCCATGACGTCGATCGGCGCGGCGGACCGGCGCTCGGCCAGCCGCCGGTTGAGTTTCTGCTCGCCAAATGCGGATGCGCTGCCGATCGAGACGAGCAGCAGTTTGCGGCCGCGCGCCTCGCGCGCGGCGAAATCCGCGAAGCGGACCAGGCGTTCGCGCTCGACGGCCGGGAGCGTCGAGCCGCCAACGGGGAAGAACACCGTGATTTCGCCGGTGCCATGGCGCCGGGACAGTTCCTCGAGCACGGCCAGCGTCCGCTGCGCGGTTTCCTGGGTCTTATGGACCGATTCCTGGGTTTTTTGCGCAGTCTCCAGCGTCTGCTTGCCCGTGGTTTTGATTTCGCCGAGTTCGGCAAGCACCGCGGTATTGGCTTCGAGGAAACGCTTGACCGCCAGCGGCGCGTTTGCTTCGTCGACGGCAGCCGCCGGCTTCTCCGGCGCCGGCATCGATTGGCAGCCGGCCAGTACCAGCGTGCCAAGGGTGAGGACGATGATCGTTGCTTTCATTGCGGCGCTCCACGTGGGCAAAAAGACATTACATCCCGGGGCCCTGTTGCCGGCAATGGTCGCCCGCAAGCGACAAGGCCCGCATTGGCGGGCCTTGTCGCTTGCCTGGTTCGCGCAGCCTTATCCGGTCATTCGCGGCCTTTCCGCCTGTATCGTCGTCATGGTCATGGTGCCGCGTCCGCCGGGCTGATTTCGGAAATGCCGAACGGCACGACAAACCAGAAAGTCGAACCCCGGCCCTCGACGCTGTCGACGCCGATCTGGCCCTCCATCAATTCGACCAGCCGTCGGGAAATCGACAGGCCGAGCCCCGTGCCGCCGAACCGCCGCGTTGCCGAACCATCGACCTGGGTGAATGGCGCGAACAGGCTGGCCACCTTGTCGGCCGGAATGCCGACGCCGGTATCGCGGACGTCGAAGCGCAGCACGGCGCGCCCCGCTTCCGCCGATACCAGTTTGACGGTCAACGAGACTTCGCCCGACTCGGTGAACTTGACGGCATTGCCGACCAAGTTGATCAGGATCTGCCGCACGCGGCCGGCGTCGCCGAGCAGCAAGGCCGGCACGCCCGGCTCGCAGCGGCAGGAGAATGCCAGCTTTTTCTCGCTGACGCGCAGCGCCAGTACCGCCGCGACTTGATCGACGGTTTCCCTCGGATTGAAGATGCCGACTTTGAGGTCGAGCTTGCCGGCCTCGATTTTCGACAGATCCAGGATGTCGTTGATAATCGTCAGCAGGGCGTCGCCGCTCGTCTTGATGAGGCCGGCGAACTCGCGCTGCTCGTCGTTCAGATCGGTGGTCAGCAACAGTTCCGTCATGCCGAGCACGCCGTTCATCGGCGTGCGGATTTCGTGGCTCATATTAGCCAGGAACATGCTCTTGGCGCGGGAGGCCTCTTCGGCGGCAAAGCGCGCCTGCTCGAGTTCGGCGACCAGCCGGGACTTCTCGTGCGCCAGCCGCAGCGAGCCGTCGAGGGTGTTGTGCATGGCGCGCGCGCTCTTCATGACCGCAACGGCAAACACCAGCGTCATCGCGCCAAAGGCCCAGTCGAGCAGCGATGACGCCGGCCAGAGCGCACCGACGGCGACCGACAGCACAATGGGCAGGGCAAAATAACTGAAGGCCGTGAACACCGGGGACAGGATCGGCACGGCGCCCGCCACCATGCCGGCCGCGATGAAGCCGGCGAACAGCCGTTCATCGACTTCGCCATTGAGCATGAACAACAAGGTGCCCAAGCCCCAGGTCATGCCGGCGATGCTGGCGCCAATGACGTATCGGCGGGCCCACCGCGCCGCCTGGGCATCATCCGGTCGCGCCCTCCGGTAGGCCCGCACCATGGCCATGCGACCCAAGGCCGCGACGGTGACGACGATCCACCAGCCGGCCACGATACGGGTCGGCAAATTGTCCGACAGCACCCAGGCCATGAGGCTGGCGTTGATGATCGTGGCGACCTGGCCCAGCATGGCGTTGCCGTACAACAGCGCCGTCTTGCCGGCCAGGATGGCCTGCTCGGCCTGCTCGCGCGATCCTTCGTTTTCCATCGGCCGATTCTATCGCGCGATGCCAGGGCGCCGCTGGCCGCTACCTATATCATTGCGCTTCCGAACCGGATACGTTGCCCATGCGCGTCACGCTCGTCCATCCCGCCGGATTCAACTTCGTGCCCGGCCAGCCGGACTTCTCCTTGCTCGCCAACCGCATGGCGCCCGTCGGCATCCTGCAGCTCGCCTCCTGGCTGGAAAAACACGGCCATCCGACGGCGGTGCACGACTGCCTCGGCCCGCAGGCGCCCGCCACCGTCGAGGCCCATGCCGAGTCCGTGCTCGCCACCGCACCGGAACTGGTCGGTTTTTCGGCGACCACTTCGGGCTTCATGCACGCCATCGACATGGCGACCATCGTCAAGGCGCGGCGCCCCGGCGTGAAAATCGTCTTCGGCAACGTCCATGTCTCGTCGATCGGCGCACCCATCCTCGACCACTTCCCGGAGATCGACTGGCTGGTGATCGGCGAAGGCGAAGGCGCGATGCTCGAGCTCGCCGAAGGCAGGGCGCCCAAGGACATCGCCAACCTGGTCTGGCGCGACAGCGACGGAAAGTCAGTCACCAACGCGCGCCGCGACCGCATCCGCGACCTCGACGACCTGCCGTTCCCCGCCTGGGAAAAACTGGCCGGCTTCCCGCGCGGCTATCACCTGCCGCTGTTCGCCCACGAGCAGCGCCTCGGCGCCAGCATGATCACCTCGCGCGGCTGCCCGTACACCTGCTCCTTCTGCGACCGCACGGTGTTCGAGCGGCTCTACAAGGTCAATTCGGCGCGGTACGTCTACGCCCACATGAAATACCTGCGCGACCGGTTCGGCATCCGCCACATCAATTTCTACGACGACCTGTTCACCGCCAACAAGCGGCGGGTGAACGAGCTCTGCGAGCTGCTGATCGAAGCGCCGCTCGGCATACAGTTCAACTGCGCCATCCGCGCCGGCCATACCTCCGACGAGATGCTGGCAAAATTGAAGAAGGCCGGAGCGCTGATGGTGTCGATGGGCATCGAGTCCGCCGATGCGGAGATGATGAAGCGCCACAAGGCCGGCGTCACGCTCGACGCCGTGAAGAAGACCGTCGGCCAGATCCACGCTGCCGGCCTGCGCGCCAAGGGACTGTTCATCTTCGGCATGCCCGGCGAAACGCCGGAGACCATCCGGGCCACCAGCGATTTCATTCTCTCGCTCGATCTCGACGAGATGAACATGACCAAGTTCGCGCCGCTGCACGGCGCGCCGATCTGGGACGAGTGCGCCGGCGGCGGGACGGGCGACTTCATCGAGGACTGGCGGCTCATGAACTGCCTCAACTTCGTTTACAAGCCCGCCGGCTTCGAGTCGCGCGAGCAGATGGACGCGCTCTACAACTGGCATGTGCGCCGCTTCTATGACAGCCGCAACTATCGCCGGCGCTTCGCCAGCCGGCTCTGGCAACACCGATGGAGCCTCTGGCACATCCTCCGGCACCTGCCCCAGGCCATCGGCGCCGCGCGCTACTTCAGCAAGAACAAGGAAGCCCTGCAGCGCGCGAAGCCGAACTTCGGCCTGCACCCGCGGCAGCCGCTCGGCCTGCGCCCGGTCCTGAGTCCCGAGTTGCAGGCGGACGCCATCGCAGCCATGTCGCCCGTCAAGGTGTCGCGGCGCGTCCGGCCGGATACGGGGACGGCTTCAATCGCGCCGGTATAATTTTTCCGATATTCCACGCAAATCGGCAATCAATATGAACCTGTGTCAGCAAGCGCCGCGGAATCCCGCCGCGCTACCCGAATTCCCCGGCCTGGCCGGGCTTTCCGCCGACCAGGCATTGGCTCGCGTGGGCGTGCTCGGGGCGATCCGCAATGGCGGCGCCGTCAGCCGCGCCGGCGACGACGCCGGCATACGCTATCGGGTCGGGGACCATGTGCTCTACGGCATCCTCGACGTCGAGGAAAGCGACTGCGGAGGCCCGGATTTTCCGCTCCAGCGCGCCACGGAGGATGCCTATCGGCGCATTTTCGCCCTGATCGAGCGCGAGCAGCGGCCGCATCTGTGGCGCGCCTGGAACTACCTGGCCGACATCAACAGGGAAACCGGCGGCCTGGAGCGCTACCGGCAGTTCAACATCGGCCGGCACGATGCCTTTGTCGCCAGCGGCCGCCTGACGCGCGGCAAGGTGCCGGCCGCCTGTGCGCTGGGCACGCAGGCCGGTCCGCTGACCATTGCTTTCCTGGCCGGCCGGACCGAGGCCGTGCCGCTGGAGAATCCGCGCCAGATCAGCGCCTACGACTACCCGGCCGTCCATGGGCCGCGCAGTCCGACATTTTCCCGCGCCGCCCTGGCGCACTTGCCTGGCCAGGAACTGCTGTTCATCTCCGGGACGGCGAGCATTCTCGGTCACCACACCCTGCACCAGGGCGACGTCGCCGGCCAGACGCGCGAAATCGTCGCCAATCTGTCGGCCGTGCTGGCATCGGCGAATGGCAAGGCGCGCACCGCCGATTACACGCCCGACGAATTGCGCCTGAGGGTCTATCTTCGCCATGCCGAGGACCAGGCGGTGGTGCAGGAAATCCTCGGACGGGCGATGGGAGCGCGATCGTCGATCGAATACGTCCAGGCCGACATCTGCCGCGCCGACTTGCTGGTCGAAATCGAGGCGAACGCCTCGCATGCCATGGGAAACTGCTGATGGGAAAGATCCGACCCGCCGCCCTGCTGGCCCTGCTGGCCGCCAACGTCGCCGCCGCCGAAGACAAGCCGCTGTGGGAACTGGGCGCGGGGGTCGCCGCGTTCAGCTTTCCCGCCTATCGCGGCTCGGACAAGCAGCGCCACTTTCTCATGCCGGTGCCCTATTTCGTTTATCACGGCGAGTTTCTCAAGGCCGACCGGCACGGCATTCGCGGCAGCCTGTTCGATTCCGACCGGGTCGACTTGACCTTGAGCCTCTCGGCCTCGCCACCGACCGACAGCGACGATGTCGCTCTCCGCAAGGGCATGCCCGACCTCAAGCCGACAGCCGAGTTCGGTCCGCAGGTGGACCTGACGCTCTGGCGCAGCGACAGCCACGCGCGCTTCCTCAAGCTGCGCCTGCCGCTGCGCGCCGCCTTCACGCTCGAGCGCTCGCCGCGCGAGCTCGGCTGGGTCTTCTCGCCCAACGTCAACGTCGACATCACCGATCTGCCGGCCATGCCCGGCTGGAACCTGGGGTTTGTCGCCGGCCCGATCTGGGCGACCAAAAAGCAGCACGACTACTTCTATGGCGTCGCGCCACGCGACGCGACGTCGTTCCGCCCGGCTTACGAAGCCCGCGGCGGCTACAGCGGCAGCCAATTCCTGGCGTCGCTTTCGAAGCGCTACGACAAGACCTGGGTCGGCGCCTTCGTCCGCTACGACACCCTGTCGGGCGCCAGCTTCATCGACAGCCCGCTGGTGGTACGCAAGCATGCCGCGACAGCCGGCATCGCCGTCTCGTGGGTGCTCGACGAATCGAAGACCCGCGTGCGCGTCGATGACTGATCGGCCGCCCCGCCCATCGTCCTGGCTCTGGCGGGCCTACGAAAGCATGGCCATGGCGCTCGGTCTCGGCATGCTGGCGCTGCTCTGCCTGGCTTGGCTGCCGTTCGCCATGCTGCTGCATCCGCTGCTGCCGGAACGCTGGGGGCGGCCGCTCGGCCGCCGGGTGATCATGGGCGCCTTCCGCCTCTACCTGCATTTCCTCGAGCTGTTCTGCGCCTGCCGCTTCGAGCTGGCTGAACTCGATCGCCTGCGCGGCGACGGCGCGCTGGTGCTGGTCGCCAACCACCCTTCGCTGCTCGACGTGGTGATGATCGTCTCGCGCCTGCCGAATGCCGTCTGCGTCATGAAAGCGACCCTCATGGACAAGCTGCTGCTCGGCGCGGCGGCCCGCCTGGCGCGCTATATCCCCAACAATGCCTCGATCCGGCTGGTGCTCAACGCGCGCGACGCGTTGCGCAAGGATTCGCAGTTGCTGATTTTCCCCGAGGGCACGCGCACCACCGCGTTCCCCATCGGCCCCTGCACGCCCGGCGCCGGCCTGATCGCCCATTCCGCCAAGGTGCCCGTGCAAGCGCTGCTCATCGACTGCGAGACGCCCCCCTACCTCGGCAAGGCCTGGCCGCTGTTCCGCCGGCCCAGCCTGCCGCTGCATTTTCGCGTGCGCCTGGGACGCCGTTTCGAGGCGCCGAACGACGCCAAGGCGTTCGCCCAGCAGCTCGAAGCCTATTTCCGCGCCGAGCTGGACGGCAGGGAGCCCTGCACCGCGATGGCGCGGGAGGTGATGTCCTGAAGCCTTCCGCCACGCACCTGGTCCTCATTCCCAGCTACAACCCGGGGCCGAAGGTCTATGACACGGTGCGCGCCGCGCGCGCGCAATGGGCGCCGGTGTGGGTGGTGGTCGACGGCAGCACCGACGGCAGCGCCGGCCAACTGCAGGCGATGGCCGGACAAGACCCGCAGCTGCGCGTCATCGTCCTGCCGGAGAATCGCGGCAAGGGCGCCGCCGTGCTCGAAGGCATCACGCAAGCCGCCGCCGAGGGCTACACGCACGCCCTGACCATGGATTCCGACGGCCAGCACCCGGCCGACCTGATCCCGGCCTTCATGCGCGTTTCACAGGAACAGCCCGACGCCATGGTGCTCGGCAAGCCGGTATTCGACGCCGACGCGCCGCGCCTGCGCGTGAACGGCCGCAAGCTCTCGAACGGCTGGGCCCACCTGGAAACGCTCTGGGCCGGCATCGGCGACTCGCTCTACGGCTTCCGCGTCTATCCCATCGCACCCTTGGTGCGCATCATGCGGAACCAGCGCTTCATGCGCCGGTTCGATTTCGACCCCGAGGCCGTCGTCCGGCTGTGCTGGGCGGGCGTCGCGCCGATCAACCTCGACGCGCCGGTGCGTTACTTCCGCAACGAGGACGGCGGCGTCTCGCATTTCAACTACCTGCGCGACAACGCCCTGCTCACCTGGATGCACGCCCGGCTGCTCCTGGGCTTTCTGCTGCGCCTGCCACGGCTGATCCTGCGCAAGCTGCGCTGATGCCGGCGTGCCGCCCCGGCTGACTTTCGCCGAAGCCGCCGTTCGATGGCATAACATGGCGCCATGCTCGACATCATCGATATCGCCAAGACGCTGCCCGGCGGCCGCAGCCTGTTCGCCGGCCTGTCGCTGTCGCTGGCGGCGGGCGAATACGTCGCCATCATGGGCGAATCGGGCGTCGGCAAATCCACGCTGCTCAACCTGATCGCCGGCCTGGAGCCGCTCGACGCCGGCGAGATCCGCATCGATGGCCAGCGCATCTCCGGTTTGGCCGACGAGCCGGCATCCCGGCTGCGCCGCGAAAAGCTCGGTTTCGTCTTCCAGGCCTTCCACGTGCTGCCGCACCTGACGCTGGAGCAGAACGTGCGGGTGGCGCTTCTGCTGCCCGGCCGCGACGACCCGCGCCGCGCGGCCGACATGCTGGCGGCCGTCGGCCTGGGCGAGCGGCGGCACGCCTACCCGAGCGAGCTGTCGGGCGGCGAGCTGCAGCGGGTGGCCATCGCCCGCGCCCTGGTGCACCGGCCGACGCTGCTGCTGGCCGACGAACCGACCGGCAACCTCGATCCCGATACCGCGCGCGGCGTGCTGGCGCTGCTGCGCGCCGAGCTGAAGGCGAACGGCGCCGCCGGCATCCTGGTCACGCACTCCGAGCATGCGGCCGCCAGCGCCGATCGCGTGCTGGAACTCACCCGCGCCGGACTGGCGCCGCGCGCCGCAGCCGCATGAAGCTCGGACTCTGGCTGGCCGGCGGCGAGCTGCGCGCCCATCCGTGGCGGCAGGTGGCCGCGCTGGCGGCCATCGCCATCGGCGTGGCGCTCGGACTGGCGGTGCATTTGATCAACGCCTCGGCGGTCGCCGAGTTCTCGCAAGCGGTGCGCGCCACCACCGGCCAGGCCGATCTGGAGATTCGCGGTCCGCGCCTGGGCTTCGACGACGGCGTGCTCGAACGGGTCGCCGCCGATCCGGCCATTGCGCTGGCCAGCCCGATGCTGGAAGTCGATGCGCCGATTCTCGACGCGCCGGCCCTGGCGAAAGTCAGCCGTGGCGATGCGCCGGCATCGACGCCCGGACAGGCGTCGACGCTGCGCATCGTCGGGCTGGATGTTTTTCGCGCCGCCGCGATCACCCCCGACCTGCTCGGCAGGCCGGCCGACGAGGACCGTTTGGCCCTGCTCGCCGACGACACCGTGTTTCTCTCGACCGCCGCGCAAACCTGGCTGGGCGTTGCCGCTGGCGATACGCTGACGGTGCAGGCCGGGTTGGCCGCCGTTCGCCTGCGCGTGGCCGGCGGCCTGCCCGGCGCGCGCGGCGGCCAGCGGCTGGCCAGCATGGACCTGGGCGCCGCGCAGTGGCGGCTGGCGCGGCTGGGCAAGCTCACGCGCATCGCCTTGCGGCTGGCGCCCGGTGCCAACCGCGCCGAGCTCAAGGCCCGGCTGGCGGCGATGCTGCCGGCCGGCGTGTTCGTCGCCGAGCCGGAAGACGGCGACACTCGCGCCAGCAACCTGTCGCGCGCCTATCGCGTCAATCTGCAAGTGCTGGCGCTGGTGGCGCTGTTCACCGGCGCCTTCCTGGTGTTCTCGACGCAGACGCTCGCCGTGGCGCGCCGGCGCAGCGAATTCGCCCTGCTGCGCACACTGGGCTGGCCGGCGCCAGGCCTGTTGCGGCAAGTCATCGTTGAAGGCGCGGCCCTCGGTCTGGCCGGCGGGCTGTTGGGCGCGGCCGCCGGCATCGCCGTCGCGCGCCTGGCGGTGCACGCTTTCGGCAGCGACCTCGGCGGCGGCTATTTCACCGGCGTGACGCCGACGCTGACGCTCGACGGGCCGGCCGTGGCCGGCTTCGTCGCCCTGGCCGTCGTCGCCGCGACGGCCGGCAGCCTCATGCCGGCGCTGGCCTTGGCGAACACCCTGGCCAGCGGCGGGCCGGCCCGGGCGCTCAAGGGCGGCGGGGAACTCGTCGGCCGCGTCTCCCGCCTGCGGCGCTGGCCGGGACTGGTCCTGCTGGCGGCGGGCGCACTGCTCGCCGGCGCGCCGCCGGTCGGCGACCTGCCCGTCGGCGGCTACCTCGCCATCGCCTGCTGGCTGATCGGCGGCATCGCCCTCATGCCGGCGCTGGCGGCGCGCGCCTTCGGCGCCCTGGTGGGCGCGCTCGCCCCCGGGGCCGGCCGCCGGCCGCTGGCCTATCTTTCCGCGCTGCGCCTGGCCGCCGCGCCGGGACAAGCCGGCATCGCGCTCGCCGGCGTGGTGGTCAGCTTTGCCTTGATGGTGGCCATGGCCATCATGGTCGGCAGTTTTCGCGATTCGGTTTCCGGCTGGCTCGATCGGGTGCTGGTCGCGCCGCTCTACGGCCGCATGCCCATCGGCGCCACGGACTTCATCCCGCCCGCGGTCATGGCGCGCGTGGCCCGACACGCCGATGTCGCACGGGTCGAGTGGATGCGGCTGCAGCAGATCGATCTCGATCCGCGCCGCCCCGCCGTGACGCTGATGGTGCGCGATCTGTCGCCCGACGATCCCGGCGCGCGCCTCCCGCTGACCGGAAAATCGCTGTCCCTTGCCGAACTGCCGGCCGGCGCGATACCGATCTGGATTTCCGAGGCGATGACCGATCTCCATGGCTGGCGGCTGGGCGACACCGTCCGCCTGCCGCTGGCCGGGCAGGCGCGATCGGTGACGGTGGCCGGCATCTGGCGCGATTTCGGCCGCCAGCACGGCACGGTGGTCATCGGGCGCGCCGACCACGCCCGCCTCGTCGGCGAGGACGCCGAGCAGTTGGCCACCGACGTCGCGCTCTGGCCCCGCACCGGCGTGGCGGCCAGCGCGCTGGCGGCGGCACTGCGCCGGGATGTGCCGGAAACCGCGCGGCTGGAATTCGGCGAGCCGGGCGAGATCCGCGCCCGTTCGCTGCGCATCTTCGACCGCAGTTTCGCCGTCACCTACCTGCTGGAAATCGTCGCCATCGGCATCGGCCTGGCCGGCATCGGCGCCAGTTTTTCGGCGCAGGCGCTGGCGCGCCAGCGCGAGTTCGGCATGCTGCGCCACCTGGGCGTCAGCCGCCGCGAGCTGATGCGCCTGCTGGCCTTCGAGTCGGCGGGCCTGACCCTGTTCGGCGGCGCGGCCGGCGGCGCGCTCGGTTTCGCGGTGGCCATGGTGCTGATCCGCGTGGTCAATCCCCAATCGTTCCATTGGCGCATGGACCTTTCGGTGCCCTGGGGCCTGCTGGTCTCGGTGACGGCGCTGTTGCTCGCCGCCGGCGTGGGCACCGCGCTGCTGGCCACCCGGCGGGCGACGGGCGTCGGGCCGCTGCGCGCCGTGCGCGAGGACTGGTAGCGATGGATCGGCGCGGCGCCTTGCGACGGCTGACTTTCATGGGCGCGCTGTCGCTGCCGGCCTGGGGGTGGACCGGCCGCGCGCTGGCCGTGCCGCCGACGTTCCCGGCAGTGCGGCCGCGCCCCTTGCGCTTTCCCGCCGATCACGGCGCGCACCCGGATTTCCGCACCGAATGGTGGTACGCCACCGGCTGGCTCGATGCCAATGGCGAAGAGATCGGCTTTCAAACGACTTTTTTCCGCTCGCGCAGCGGGCACGACGCCGACAATCCGTCGCGCTTCGCGCCGCATCAGCTGCTGTTCGCCCACGCGGCGCTGGCGCGACCCGCGGCTGGCGGCTTGCGCCACGAACAGCGCGCCGCGCGCGTCGTGGCCGGCGACGCCGCCGTCGGTTTCGCCACGGACGATACCGATCTTCACCTGCATGGCTGGGCATTCCGCCGCGATGCCGACGGCAGCTACCGGGCCCGCATCGAGGCCGATGCGGTCAAGCTGGAGCTGGCGCTTGCGCCGACGCAGACCATCCTGCTCCAGGGCGAGGCCGGCTTCTCGCGCAAGGGCGCCGACCCGGAACAGGCCAGCTACTACTACAGCCAGCCGCAACTGGCGGTGAGCGGCCGCATTCGACTCGAAGGTCTCGGGGAGCGCTGGCAAACGGTGTCGGGCCGCGCCTGGCTCGACCACGAGTGGTCCTCGCGCGTGCTCGACCGGGACGCCGTCGGCTGGGACTGGATCGGCATCAATCTCGACGATGGCGGCGCGCTCATGGCGTTCCGCATCCGCGGCGGCGACGGCACGACGCGCTGGGCGGCGGCCCGCTGGCGCGATGCTCGCGGTCGGGAGCGCAATTTCGCCGGGAACGAAGTGCGCTTTACGCCATTGGCCCAATGGCGCTCGCCGCGTACCGGCGCAAACTATCCGGTCCGCCAGCGCCTATCGCTTGGCGGCGTCGAGCCCGGGCACTTCGAGCTGGTGCCGCTGATGGACGACCAGGAACTCGACAGCCGCGCCAGCACCGGCGCGGTCTATTGGGAAGGCGCGGTCACGCTGCAACGCGACGGCCGCCGCATCGGCCGCGGTTATCTGGAGCTGGTCGGCTACCACCGGCCGATGGCGCTCTAGGACACCGGTTTCTTTTCGCCCCGCCGTTCCGCGCGCTGTTCCGCGAGTTGCTCGCCCATCGCGGCCCGCTCCCGGGCCATGGCCTTGGCCACGAAGGCGGCCAGCGCGCGATCGAACGTCCGGATATGCCGAAGCAGCCATGGCCGCAATGCCGAAAGCACCACCTGGCTGCTGCCGTGCGTCAAGGCGTGACGAAAGAACTGCACTTGACCGACGAGCTGCACGTGCTGGCGCTTGTGCGCCTGGGCGTTGGGATCGCCGTAGCGATCCATGAGCATCTCCTCGCGGGCGAAATGGTATTGCGTGAAGCTCACCAGTTCGTCGAGCAGGGTCGCCTGCAAATCGTAATCGTGCGTGTCCTCGATGGCATGGTAAAGACGATTGGCCAGCGCCACCAAGGCCTTGTGTTGGGCATCGATCTCGGCGACGCCGAGCATTTCGGCCTCCACGTCGTCCATCCACTTTTCGTTGACGCAGTCGTCGGGCGAAGCCGCGGATAACACGTACTTGCCACGGCCTCCGTTCTTGGCGGCATACATCGCCTGATCGGCCGCATAGACCAAGGTGCGCACGGTGGCGCCGTTGGTCGGGCAAAGACTGATGCCCACGCTGCAGCCGACCCGCACGCAGCCCCCCTCCGGCAGCTCGATGGGCTCGGCGATCGCGGCGATCAGCTTTTCGGCGGTACGCTCGGCGGCGGCGGCCTCGCGCACTTCATCGAGCACGATGGCGAATTCATCGCCGCCCAGGCGGGCCACGGTATCGGTCTCGCGAACGGAGGCCAGCATGCGGCCGCTGACGGCCTGCAATACGATATCGCCGGCCTGGTGGCCATGCCGGTCGTTGATGGGCTTGAAGCTATCGAGGTCGATATAGAGCAGCGCGGCGAGCTTGCCGCTACGGCGGGCACGGGCGATGGCCTGGACCAGGCGGTCCTCGAACAAACTGCGGCTGGGCAGATCGGTCAGGCTATCGTGCAGCGCAACGCGCCACAACGCCCGGTCGGCTTCCGGTGCGCCTCCCGGCTTGGCGATGCACCCGACGACCACCGGCCCGGAATCCGCCTCGATCCGCCATTCCTGCGCGAGCAAGGGCGCGCCGGCCCCTTCCGCTGCCGGTTGACGCAATGCCTGCGGCGGCAGTTGCCGCATCGATGGCCCCGCTTGGTCGGCCGAGACCGTCCTGGGACGGGCGGCCAGCTCGGCCAACACCGGCTCGTGCGGCAAAAACATGTGCCTGAAAGCACTATTGCAATAGCGCGGCTGGTCGCCCGCCACCACGTAAACGGCGCTCTCGACACCCTGGTCCAACCAGGACAACAAAATCGTCGGCAGCGGCTCTCTCATCATTTTCGCAGCGCGAAAGATACGAATTATACTCAAACGTCAAGTATCCCAGCCTATGGCCTCGGCCGTCAATCCGTATCTTGTCCCGCACGCCGACCCTGAACGGCATCGCCCCGCCTGGTGGCAAAATGATGCCCCGGACATCCTCGAGACCGATCGCTCCCCCGTCATGAAATTGCTCCTGCTTGCCCTTTGCCTGGGCTTTTCCCTGGCAGCCCGCGCCGATGCCGCGGCCGGCCTGCCCGATGTCGCGCCCCTGTTTGGCGCCACCGTGTGGGATCTCGACGACCGGCCGGTCGACCTGGCCACGCTGCGCGGCAAGCCGCTGGTAGTCAATTTCTGGGCGCGCTGGTGCGGACCCTGCCGGGTCGAGATTCCGCATTTCGCGCAGGTGCACCGCAAGTTCAAGGACCAGGGGCTGACCGTTGTCGGCATAGGACTCGAAGACAAGCCCGACACCGTCCGCGAGTTCGCCCGCGCCTACGACATGGACTACACCGTGCTGCTGGCCAAGGACCGGGGCGTGCCGCTGCTGCGCGCGCTCGGCAACGCCAAGGCCGGCCTGCCCTTCACGCTGGTGATCGATGCCCGTGGCCGCGTGGTGGCCCGGAAGCTCGGCCTGATGAGCGCCGCCGAGCTCGACAACGCGCTCGCCGGGCTGTTCTGAATGCCCGTCGATCGCCGCGAATTCCTCGCCTCCTGTCTGGTCGCGGCCGGGCTGGCCGTCGGCAAGGCGACGGCCGCGCCCATGATCGTCGCGCCCGCGTCGACGCTGCGGCCAAAGTCGGCAAGGCGGCGCGTCGTCATCGTCGGCGGCGGCTGGGGCGGCCTTTCGGCCGCGCGCCATCTGCGCGACCAGGCGCCCGATCTCGACGTCGTCGTGATCGAGCGCAGCGCATCCTTCTGGTCGGGTCCGCTGAGCAACCGGTGGCTGGCCGCCCTGGTCGATACGCGCTACATCATCCACGACCGCGCGCCGGCGGCCGCCAAGTACGGCTACGAGTTGCTTCAAGCCGAAGTCACGGCGGTGGATCGGGACCGGCGCCGCGTGCTGACCAGTCTCGGCGCGCTCGACTACGACTGGCTGGTGCTGGGCGTCGGCATTCGCGAGGACTTCGGCGCCTGGTTCGGCGACGATCGCGCTGCCGCCGACGCCGTCCGGGCGCGCTATCCCAGCGCCTGGCTGCCGGGCGAAGCGTTGGCCGTGCTCAAGCTCAAGCTTGAAGGCTTTGCCGGCGGCGATCTGCTCATGACGCTGCCGCCGATGCCCTACCGCTGCCCGCCCGCGCCCTACGAACGCGCCGTCCTGATCGGCTGGCTGCTCAAGTCGCGCGGCATCAAGGGAAAACTGCTCCTGCTCGATCCCAATCCGATCGCACCGGCTTTCCGCCGCGTGTTCGAGGATCGCTATCGCGACCAGATCACCTACGTGCCCGATGCCCGCGTCCAGACCGTGGACCCGCAGGGGCAACGCGTCATCACCGAATTCGACGAATTCCGCTTCGATGACGCCATCCTGATGCCGCCGCAACAGGCGGGAGAGCTAGTCTGGCAGGCCGGCCTGATCGGCCGCGACCGGGACGGCAAACCCACCGGCTGGGCCGATCAGGATCCCTTGCATCTGCACGCCCGCGCCGACGAGCGCATCTTCCTGGTCGGCGACGCGCTGGGTGCAGTGTCGCCGCTGTTCGGCCACTACCCCAAGAGCGGCCACATGGCCAGCCGCCAGGGCCGGATCGTCGCGACGGAAATCGCCGCCCGCGCCGCCGGCACCGAACCGCCCGTGCAGCTGCCGGAAAGCGTCTGCCACGTGTACAACGACTTCGAGCCGATGAAGACGGTGCGCATCGACAGTCGCTATCGGGTGCGCGGCGACGGTCTCATCGAACAGACCACCCGGCAGTTCCACGATGCCAATCCGCGCGACGAGGACCTGGCATGGGCGATCGCGTCGTTCGAGGAGTTCCTGGCCTTGCGGCCCTGAAACGCCGCCGCCTCAGTGCCGCGCCCAGGTGGTGGCCTTGCCGTTGGGCGCGACCAGATAGGTGTTGAACATCTCCCGGCGCACGACCGGCTCGACGCCTTCGTTGTCGAGAATGGTGCAGCCGGTTTCGCAGAACGGCGCCGACTTCTCGCGCCCCGGCGCACCGCGCGGCAAACCGGGCACGGCGAGCCCGCGGGCCTTGGGCTTTTCCTTGAGCAGTTGCTTGATGTCCTCGGCCGGCACGTGGCCTTCGATGAAATAGCCGCCCACCACGGCGGTGTGCACCGACTCGAGCTCCGCCGGCACCTTGAGCCGGCGCTTGACGGCCGCCATGTCGTCGGTGCCGATAAACGTGGCGGTGAACCCATGCTCCCTGAGATGATCGGCCCAGTCGATGCAGGCGAGGCACACCGTCGGACCATGGATTTCAACCGGCGGCAGCTTTTCGGGTGCGCCGGCCACGGCCACGGCCGTCGCGAACGCCGTCAGGGTGGCGAAAAACCATGTCTTCAGCATGGCTTGCCGGCCTTGCAGCCCTTGAGCACCCACAGGGAAATGGTCCCCGCCGTCTCGTGGGCCATGACTTTGCGCGCGATGGAAAGCGCGTCGCGTCCGGCATTGGTTTTCGCGGCGGCGTCGGCACCGGCTTCGAGCAACAGCTGCGCGTGGGGCGCGCGCTGCGCATAGGCAGCCATGTGCAGCGGCGTCAAGCCTTCGTTGTCCCGGGCATTGACGTTGGCGCCCGCCGCGATCAGCGCCTTGAGGGCCGCCGGATCGACGTTGGTCGCCGCCAGGTGCAGCGGCGTCGAGCCCAGCGGCGTGCGGGCATCGCGCGCCGAGGGGTCGCGCTTGAGGATGGCTATGACCTCGGCATCCGTGCCCATGCGCGCCGCATCGTGGATCGGCTGCTCGTTGGCGCCGAGCGTTTCCGCCCACGCCGGCAACATGCATGCGCAAATCGCCACGCCCGCGGCGATACGCGCGAGGCCGGCTAACATTGTCTTTCTCGTCATTTCTTCTCCCGCTCGGTCTTGCCGGAAATGCATTGGATCAACGTCGACAAGTCTATCCTCTCGAACGCTCACGGGCACGCCATCTTCGGTGATAATCGCAGTAGGATTCCCTTGACGGCAACATGGTATGAGTGCCTCCAACCCTCCCCGCAAGCGCTTGCTCGGTTTCGCGATCTGTCTCGCCGCCGCCTGGCTCGCCGCCCCGGTTCGAGCAGACGACCAGGACAGCCCATTGAGCTTTGGCGTCCTCAACCAGCAGAGCCCGGCAAGAACGGCCCAGCGCTGGAATCCGATCCTCAAGTACTTGTCGGACGCCACCGGGCTGCGCTTTCAGCTCAAGATGGGGCCAACGGTGCGGGAAACCGACGCGATGATGGGCCGCGGCGAGTTCGACCTGGCGTTTACCAACCACAACTTCGCCAGAGAATACGACGGCGTTTATAAGGTCATCGCGCGCTGGGCCGGCAAGCCGATCTACGGCGCCATCGCCGTGCCGGCCGACAGCTCGATCAAGACGCTCAAGGATCTCGCCGGCAAGCGCGTCGCTTTCCCGTCGAAGGAAGCTTTCGTCGCCTATGCGGTGCCCATGGTGGCGCTGCGCGCGGCCAAGGTGCGAGTCGACGAAGTGCTGGCCGGCAACCAAGAAGGCGCGCTCGCCCAATTGCGCGCGCGCCAGGTGGATGCCGCCGCCGTCAATTCCCGCTACCTCACCCAATATGCCGCGCAGAACGCCCTGCCCTACCGCGAGATATTCTCGTCGGAAGGCTATGCCGAACTGCCCGTCATCGTCCATCCGCGTCTGCCGCGCGCGGAGGTCGAGGTCATCCAGAAGGCGCTGCTGGCCATGAAGACCGACCCGAAAGCGGCAGCGGCACTCGAAGCGAGCGGCGCGCCCGGCTTCGAGCCGGCCGGCGAGCGCGATTACGACAATGTCCGCGCCATCTACCGCCGGATCGCCGAATAGCCCGTACATGCGCGGCTTCAGCCTGATCGGCCGCATCCTGGTGTTGTCGATCGTCGTGGTCGGCGGCGTGTCGCTGCTCGGACTGGTACTGGTGATCCAGGAGAGCATCGCGTCGGCCCACCAGCGTTATCACCAGGAAGCGCGCAGCTTCGTCGTCGCCTTGACGCCGACGCTGCAGAACGCGCTGGTAGCCGGCGACCTGGCGGTCGTTCAGCAGACTTTCGACACGCTGGTGCGCGAGGAATCCCTGTACCGCGTGGCCTTGCTCGACACGGCCAGCCGCCGGGTCATCGTCGAGGCGGTCGACCCCGCCGGTGCGGTTGCCGCGGCGTCGAAATCGGGCGCGCCACCGCGCTGGTTTGCCGCCCTGCTGGCCGCCGCCGACCTTATCGAAGAAAAGCCGATCCTGCTCGCCGGTACCGACTACGGCACGCTGCGCATCGAAATGTCGGGCCATCCGCTGCTGTCGAGGCTCTGGACCATCGTCAGGCGCTTTGCCATGGTCGGCGGCGGCGGCCTGCTGCTGATCGTGGCCGTGCTGGGTGTCGTCCTGCGCCGCGGCCTGGAGCCGCTGCAACTGCTGACCCGGGGCGCACGGCAAATGGAAGAAGGGCATCTCGATGCGCGCATTCCGGCCATTTCCATTCCGGAAATCGCCGTGGTCGGCGAAGCGTTCAACGACATGGCGGAGCGCATCGTGGCGCGCGAAGCCGAGCTCAAGGAAGCGCATGCGCTGGCCGATGGCGCCGCTCGCGCCAAGGCCACCTTTCTCGCCACCATGAGCCACGAGATTCGCACGCCGATGAACGGCATCATCGGCCTCACGGATCTGACCTTGCTGACGCCCTTGAACGACGAGCAGCGCCGCTATCTCGAGATGGTGAGGTCTTCGGCCGGAAATCTGCTGGTCATTCTCAACGACATCCTCGACTACTCGAAGATCGACGCCGGCAAGCTGACGCTGGAACACGTGCCCCTCAGCCTGTACGACCTCGTGTCGCAGGTATTGGCGCTGTTCGTTGCGCGCGCCCATGACAAAGGGATCGAGCTGCGGGCGAATCTCGCGCCAGACCTGCCGGCCTTGGTCTCCGGCGATCCGGTGCGGTTGCGCCAGGTGCTGACCAATCTGGTCAGCAACGCGGTCAAATTCACCGATCGCGGTCACGTGACGCTTGGAATCGCGCGCGTCGATGCCGGCCTGCGCTTTCGGGTCGAAGATACCGGCCTCGGCATCGCCGGGGACAAGCTTGGCCGTATCCTGGAGCCCTTCGTCCAGGCCGACGAATCGACCACGCGGCTCCATGGCGGCACCGGCCTTGGCCTGGCCATCTGCACCAACCTCGTCCGCCTGATGGGCGGCGAGCTGTCCGTCGAGAGCACGCCGGGTGCCGGCAGTTGCTTCGCCTTCACGCTCGACCTGCCTTCCGCGGCCAAGCCACGTCCGGCGGCGCGCATCGAAACGCCGACGGTCGAAGGCGCCGGCAACCGGCGCATCCTGATCGCCGAGGACTCGTTGGTCAATCAGGTGCTGATTCGCGCCATCCTCGACAAGGCCGGCTACGATTTCACCATCGTCGGCGACGGCATGGAAGCCCTCGATGCCCTGGCCGCCGATCGCTACGACCTCGTGCTGATGGACATGCAGATGCCGAACCTCGACGGGCTGGCAACCACCGCGCGGATCCGGGAACGCGAAGCCGGATCGGGCGACCGACACCTGCCCATCGTCGCCCTGACGGCCAATGCCTTCGAGGAAGACCGGCGACGCTGCCTGCAGGCCGGCATGGACGACTTTCTGGCGAAGCCCTTCCAACGGGAAGCGCTGCTGGCGGTCATACGGCGCAATCTCGACGCCATCTGAACCGCAACCCGGCCCATGTTCTGGCGCGCATCGCTCGAGCGGCTGAAGCGGCACCTGTTGCTCAAGGTCGCCGGCACCACGGCTTTCATCGCCGTGTTCTTCGTTGGCTATTTCCACGTGCTGCGTCATCCGGCCTACGAGGTCACGCTGATGCCGCAGATCTTTCTCGACCGGCTGATCGGCTTTCAGCCGGCGGCGCTGCTGCCCTATGCGTCGCTGTGGCTGTACGTCGGCATCGCGCCGGCCCTGTTGTACAGCTTCCGGGCATTGCTGGCGTATGGCGTCTGGATCGGCGCGCTCTGCCTCGCCGGACTGGCCTGCTTCCACTTCTGGCCGACCGCCATTCCCGCCAATCTGGTCGACACGGCGCAATACCCGGGATTCGCGTTAATCCAGGGACTCGATGCCCCCGGCAACGCCTGCCCGTCCTTGCACGTCGCCACGGCGGTATTCTCCGCCGTCTGGCTCGACCGGCTGCTGCGCGAACTGGACGCCGCCTGGCCGATGCGCGCCATCAACTGGGGCTGGTTCGCGCTGATCGCCTGGTCGACCATGGCCGTCAAGCAGCACGTCGCGCTGGATGTGCTGGCCGGCTCCTTGCTGGGCCTGGCCTTCGCGTTGCCTTCGTTGCGGCTGCGCCCGGCCAGCTTATGATACGGGTCGGGAATGAAAGGCAATGGAGCAGGCAATGAGTTCGCTGAAGCAGTTGCAGGATCTGATACAGGAAAAATACAAAATCGACCCCGCAACCCTGGACCCCGACGCATCGATGCTCGATCAAGGCGTCGACTCGCTGGCGCTGGCCGAATTTCTGTTCGACATCGAGGATCACTTCGGCATCACGTTTCCCGATGCCCGCACCGACGTCAATTCGCTGGCGGGACTGGCCCGGATCATCGATGAAATCAAGGCAACGGAAACCTCCTGATCGGCGGCTGCCCGGGATCTCGCCACCATGGTAGCGGTCACCGGCATCGGCGTCGTTTCACCGCATGGCGACCATCATGAGGCGATGTTCGCGGCCTTGACGCGCGGCGAATCGGCGATTCACGAATTCACCAGCGACATGCCCAACGCCAAGCCGGCGGCCGTGGCATCCGCCGCGTTTCAGGCATCGGACTGGTTCACGCCCTTGCAGCTGGCCGGCGTGGATCGCGTCAGCCAGATCGCCGTCGCCGCCGCTGCCCAGGCCATGACCGATGCCGGCGCCACCGGTGTGTACGAACCTGCCCGCATCGGCATCTACGTCGGCTGCGGCATGGGCGGCGGCACCTCGCTCGAGGCGGGTTATGCCTCCGGACTGCGCAGCGGCCGCGTGCCGCCCTTGACCATCCCGGCCTTCATGCCCAACGCCCCGGCGTCGCACATCGCCATGCGCCTGCAGGCCACCGGGCCGGTGCTGACCTATTCGGTCGCCTGCGCCTCGTCGGCCGTCGCGCTCGGCGAGGCCGCCAAGGCCATCCGCCACGGCGAGGTGGACCTGGCCATCGCCGGCGGCAGCGAAGCCGTACTGGTGCCCGGCGTCGTCAAGGCCTGGCAGGCGATGCAGACCCTGTCGATATTCGAGCCCGGGCAGGCCGCCTCGTCCTGCCGCCCTTTCGCGGCCGAGCGCAGCGGCTTCGCGCTCGGCGAAGGCGCCGCCTTCCTGATGCTCGAATCGACCGAACGCGCCCGGGCGCGCGGCGCGCGCCGCTATGCCGAGCTGGCCGGCTGGGGGCTGAGCTGCGATGCCACGCATCTGACCAAGCCCGATGCCGCCGGCCAGCAAGCGGCGATCCGCAATGCCCTGGCCGTGGCCGGCCTGTCGGCGCGCGACATCGGTTACTGCAACGCCCACGGCACCGCCACCCGGATCGGCGATCTCGTCGAGAGCGAGGCGTTGCACGCGCTTTGGGGCGATTCGATCGACGCCTTGCGCGTCAGTTCCACCAAATCCATGCACGGCCACCTGCTGGGCGCCGCCGGCGCGCTGGAAGCGGTCGTCACCGTGCTGGCGCTGCATCATCGCCAATTGCCGCCCAACGCCTTTTGCGCAACTCCCGACCCCGCCTGCCGCCTCAACCTGGTGCGGGAAGCCGGCGCCGCCGCCCCGGACCTGAACGCGGCCATCAGCAACTCCTTCGCCTTCGGCGGCACCAACGCCGTGCTGGTCTTCCAGCGCGCATGACGCCGCTGCCGCGCTGGCCGGCGCTGCTGCTGTCGGTTTTCCTGGCCGCCTGCGCCAGCACGGAGATCGCCGGCCCGCAACTGCCGCCCGACATGACCAGGCGCGCCGACGGCGGCGTCGCCCGTCCCTGGTCCGCCGCGCTGGCGGAGCAGGACATCCGCGACCGCCTGGTCCGGCTGCTGCCGACCACCGTCAAGGACAAGGCCGGCTGGGCGCTCGATCTCTACATGGCTTTCGCCTATCTGAAGATTGCGCACGCCAGCGAAACCTATTGCGCAGTGATGGCCGTCACCGAGCAGGAATCGGGCTTTCAGGCCGACCCGGTGGTGCCCGGCCTGCCCGCCATCGTGCGGCGGGAATTCGACCGGCGCGCCGAGCAGTACGGCGTGCCGAAGCTGCTGATCTCGGGCGCGATGTCGGTGAAGTCGCCCGACGGCCGCAGTTACGAGGAGCGGATCGACGCCCTCAAGACCGAGAAGCAGCTCAACGCGCTCTATGAAGACATGATCGGCGAGCTGCCGTTCGGCAAGCAACTGCTGGCCGACTACAACCCGGTGCACACGGCCGGCCCCATGCAGGTCAGCATTGCCTTCGCCCAGCAGCACGCCGAAGGCAAGCCCTACCCTTACCCGATCGCCCGCAAGCTGCGCGACGAAGTCTTCACGCGCCGCGGCGGGCTGTATTTCGGCGCCGCCATCCTGCTCGACTATCCCGCGCCGTACGACGATGTCGTCTATCGCTTTGCCGACTTCAACGCCGGCCGCTATGCCAGCCGCAACGCCGCGTTCCAGGCGGCGCTGGGCCGCGTCGCCGGCAAGCCGCTCAGCCTCGACGGCGACCTGTTGCGCTATCAGGACGGCAAACCCGCCGACACGCCAAGCCAGGTGGAGGCCGCGCTGCGCTCGCTGAGCGGCGCGCTGCGCATGAATGCCGACGACATCCGCCGCGACCTGCTGCTCGAAAAGAGCGCCGAATTCGGCCGCAGCGCGCTTTACCGCCGCGTCTTCGCCCTTGCCGACGAAGCCGCCGGCGACCCGGTGCCGCGCCAGGCCATGCCCGCGATCAATCTCAAGAGCCCCAAGATCACGCGCAAGCTCACCACCGAATGGTTCGCCCGCCGCGTCGACGAACGCTACCGCAAGTGCCTGGCGCGGGCCGATGGCGCCGCTTCCTGACCGGCCCGTTGCCGGCGCCGGCGTTTTCGGCATCGGCCCGCCGATCATCGTCGGCGCGTTAGTCTGGCGCTATCGACGCTGACGCGAATCGGCGTCCCGTGAAGACTGACTTTGCGGCGGGCGGGATCGGCCACAACCCGCCGGTCAGTATGCCCTATCATTTTTCATCCACTGTTGAAAAAGCAGGATGGCATGATTGAAGCAATCCTTGAGCCAATTTTCTTATTCCTGATTGAGGCTCTTGTTAGGCTGCTCTATTGGCCTGGGTGGTTGATTCTCCGGATTGTTACGTTCGGTAGATATCCCCCAGGCCCATCGGAGTCCCATAACAAATACTTCGTCGCCGGCATTCCTCTTGTCGCAGCGAGTCTCGCCGTCGTCCTACTTTATTCTTAACCCTGTTCCAAGATCCGTTTAGGGTCGGTATCAGCCGTCCGGCAGACTCCTGCCAGAATCCTCCGATCGGTCCTCCCGACGCGGCGACATCCGCTCACGACACGTCGCCATCGACATAGAACCAGCGCCCCTCCTCGCGCACGAAGCGGCTCACTTCGTGCAAGCGGTGGGCGCGGCCGTTGAGCTTGTAGCGGGCGACGAACTCGACGACGGCGTGGTCGGCATCCGTCTGCTCGTGGCGCTTCACTTCCAGCCCGAGCCACTTGGGCGGCGTTTCGCGCGCGAGGCCGAGCTCCGCCGGTCTTGTCGAAGGATGCCAGGTGGCCAGCAGATAATCCTCGCGCCGCAGCCCGTAGGCGCTGTAGCGCGAGCGCATCAGGGCTTCGGCGGTCGGTGCCGGGTCGCCATCGAGGTGGCGGCCGCAGCATGGCTCGAACGATTTTCCGCTGCCGCAGGGGCAGGGCGTGGTGGCGCGTCGCATGCGCCGATGCTAGCAGAGCGGTCGGCGGATATACTCGCCGCCGATGACCACGCCGACGTCCGACCCGCTGTTGCCCTTGCTGGCCGCTGCCTTTGCCGCCCGCGCCGATCTCCTGGCAGACCTCCACGCCGAGCATACCGACGCCTATCGCCTGTTCCACGGCACCGTCGAGGGGCGGTCCGGCCTGACGGTCGACCGCTACGGCGATCTGCTGCTGGTGCAGAGCTTCCACCAGCCGCTGGCGCAGGAAGCCCTGGCCACGCTGGAGGGCTACTACGCCGGCGTGCTGCCGGGGCTGACTTTGATCTACAACGATCGCAGCCGTGCCCACTCGCGCATCCTCAATGAGCTGCCGCCCGAGCGGCTCGCCGCCGCAACGCTGCCGCGCGAAGCGCATGAAATGGGCATCCGCTACCGCCTTCAGGCCCGCCACGAG
>WBZU01000360.1_pt1 | contig 40791 bp, 40 predicted proteins | sample 5204311 | NCBI WGS metagenome assembly WBZU01 (sample SAMN12344359, study PRJNA552823) | activated sludge metagenome | biome: Activated sludge suspended growth; feature: Nitrification reactor; material: Wastewater; isolation source: activated sludge from nitrification reactor of wastewater...
CTCGGCCCTCCGGGCCTTCGCTACGCAGGGGCGGCGGCGTTCCCCCCTAGGGAATTTCAGTGATCAGATGTGGGGAGGGTTGCGTGATCGCGGACAGCCGCTCCGGTCGCGCTGTTTACGGCGTTCGTCCCGCGCGCGTCCTTCTTCGATCTTGGCCCTGCTCATCCGGGCAGGCTCTGCTGGGGCTTGCAGCGAGCGTCGACGAGCTGGCCAACGATTCTGGGCCGAACAGGAAGGATGAGCGCCCGAGTGCCTCAGCCGAGCCGCAAGAACAGGCCGACCGTGCGAACTCCTCGGTGCATCGGGCTCCCGATTCCGAGCTCCACCTGACACCATGCTGCGCCGACCGTCGGGCCCAACAAGCTCATCCACTCGTGAGCGTCAGCTATCGACCGCCACGACCGCAGCGCCGGTGGCCCGCCGCTTCCACCGTCTGAGAGCATTCACTCACCCGACCGCCGCCGCGAAATTCCAAGACGGACGGGACAACCTCGGCTACCGTCCGCACGCGGTCTTCACCATCCTTATCACGTTCTCGCCCAGCTTTACGTGCGCATGCGGGTCGTCGCTGCTCGAGAATCCCGATCCGTAGGCTGCGGCGCAGATTTTGGTTCCCGTCTTATAGGCGACGCTGATTGTACCGAAGCGCATGCCCGGATTAAGAGGCAAGCCCAGCGGCTCATCGATCTCGATCGCCTCAAGCCGGTCGTGATCTCGCTTGTAGCTGCTGTACCTCTCATCGATGTTGGAGGTGCAGGTGACAGGGTCCACGTCATCGGATCTTGAGCACTTGGCGAGCTCCACGATAGCGTCGAAATTCTGGTCCACCCCGTCCCCGTACTCGCCCACGGTGAAGGTGATGAGAGCCGACGGCTCCTCCGGGTCGGACGGTTTGGACGGGTCGACCTCAGGTCCGCTCCGGTAGGCGCACATGAGCTCCGTCTCGGGTTGTGTCGGCGCATGCGCCTCTACGCGCCGGAACCTAAAGACGCGGCCGACATCCAGAACATTCGCGCTAGGGCATTTCGTGGCGACGCGCCGGGGCACAAGGGTCGTGGCGGCGTCGGTCGTGGTCTTCGTCGGGCCTGAGACCGACCGAGAGCCAACGTCGTTGTCGTCGCCGGAGTTGCCGCAGCCCACCAGCGCCACAACTGCGGCCATCACCACCGAGGCATATGTTGCTCGAGACCAGCGCGCGAAGTGAGCCGGGCTGGGATTCGCGAACACTTGGTTCGATAGCTGCCTCTGATCATTGCTCGAGACAGGGACCTGGATCCGGGCAGCGCGTGGGGCTCCGTGCTCGGTCGCGGGGGTATCGCCTGGGAGACAGGCTGAGGCGAGCGCCGTATTGATCCGCGACCTGCGTCGTGGACCTTGGGGCTTAGACAAGGACTTCACCTTTCACGGCTTGAGCACCTGTGTCACCGTTACGCCATGTTCCTCACCCGGTTCGATGGAACCCGTCCCGATCCCTATGCCGCCGGGTCGGATGTCCGGACAGGTGTCGCCGTCCGTTGTGTATGACAGTTGCTTGCCGTTCTTCATGTCGAGCGTCGCCAGTTGGGCGTTGATCCCCAGCAGCAACTGGCTCCTGGTGAAGCCGCACACCTCACCTGCGGGCACCGCCCAGAGGCGCCGGCCTGTGTTGACTTCAAGGGCGACGAGTTTCGGGTTGGGATCTCCCACATTCAGCAGGAGGACGCCGCCGGCCTCCCCGATCAGGTACGGGCTGTCCGTCGGCACGCTCCAGGCGACCTTCATGCTTGGCAGCGAGTACGCGACGATCCGATCGGATTCCGAGGAGTCATCGCCGGGAGGCTTGAGGCCGAAGACGATGCTGCCGTCCTCCGACGATCCCGCCGGAGGCGAGCCGGAGCCGTCTTCGTCCAGTAGTCCGGTCGGCGCTATGTCCGGGTGGCCGTTGAACTGGAAGCCTCTGAAGGTGCCGGCCTTCGCGAGGGTCCCGGGGTCGAAGGCCGAGCTGTTGAGCGGCGTGTAGTCCGCTGGCACGGCCAGGACGTTGCCGGCGACGTGCAGGTTCAGCTGGCTCGTGTGCGTCTTGCCAGTTGCGAGGTCGACGATGACGGGGCTGAAGTCCTCGCCGAAGATCCCCCAGCGCCCGTCTGGGGTTGCTGCGAAACGAATGAGCCCGTCCCCGCTTTCGTTGGCGGGGTCGCACTGGGTGGCCTGGTCGCCCAGGCTCGATGACCAGAGCTTTGCGCCCCTCCTGGCGTCCCAGGCGTCGATCTCGGAGGTCGACGTCTCGGCCTTGATGCCCTGTGCCGGTGTGGTGCTGGACGCGATGGTGAGGATGATGCGCCTGCCGTCCGCTCGCACGATGTCGGCGGCATGGCACTCTCCGACGAATGACCCTGCCGGGATCTCGGCGAGCTGCGCGCCAGAGGCATCGTACGTTGTGACCGTCGAACTGTCCTCGTCCGTGCTGAAGTCGACGAGGTCGCGAACAATCGAGAAGCCTTCGCCGGGGATGTTCGTGACGACCGTGAACGCCCCGTCTCCGGTGGGAGCAGCAAGCTGCGTCCCAACCGCCGGGGCTTCGTCCGTTGGTGCTGCGGCTGTCGGAGTGGTCGCGCCGGCCGGGGGTCCCGGCCTCACGTACTTGCGCGCGATTGCCGAGTCCAGCGGGCAGTGTGCCTGGAGGTAACGGCCGACTCGGTGAAGCGAATCGCTCGCCGCCGCGCCCGCGAGCGTCCCCTTGACGATCGCGGCTACGGGGTTGGAGCTCGAGTCGCCGGCGCTGTCCTGCACCTTCTGGAAGGCGTCGCGGACGGCCTCGGTGTCGGTGGCAATGTCATCGGGGGCGTGGCGCGCCATGTCGGCGAAGACAATCGCCAATCGGCCCGGCGCGGTGATCGCTCCGAGAAGCCCCGCGACGGCGTCCTTGGATCCTGCGGCGAACTCGTCGTGCAGCGGCGCGGCGCGCGAGTAGAATGCGTGGCAATAGGCGCCTGGCGTGCGGTTCGAACCATTGCTGGCGTCGTCCTCGCTGCCGCTCGAGCCGCACGATGAGAGCGCGGCTCCCAGCAACGCCGCTAGCGCGAGCGCGCGCCACGGTCCGGCCATCCGGCCCCTCCGCACTCCTCTCGTGTCACCGGCGCCCGCGCGGCGGTGGCTGCCCCGCTGGCTGGGCGGTTCGGAAATGACAAGCGCGTCCGCGGACGCGTCGGCCGTGGCGAACCCCGGGGAGTCGCGAATCCCGGTCGCCTGGGTCATGACGCCGGCCTAAAGGACACTATCTTCCAGCCTGCCTGACTCTGTCGGACCGTCAGGCTACGGATCGCATCGATCGCGAGCGAGTGAGACGGCGCGCTGCCTCGCGGAAACGCCAAGGCCCATTGGGGCAGCCCGTGTTGGTCCGTGCCCGCCCGCCGGTAGCTGGCGCGCAGCGTGGCTGGTCCTTGGCCGCGGGAGAGGTAGCCGACAACGGCGTGGCACAGTTCAGCGAAGGGCAAGCCGTCGAGCGCCTCGATCGCCGTGGCCTCGGGCTCGTCGGTGCTGAATGGCCAGTCGAGAATGCCATCGCCCGGGACCCTTCGGGCAGCGAACCGCCCCTTGGGAAACATGCTGAGCAGATTGTGAAGCTCGGTCTGGCGGTCCGGCGGGGGATTATACGGCGAGTAGGCGCTCGAATCCGGGTCGGGCGGCCCACTGTACACGTCGTCTGAATACTCACCCAGCAGGCCGCTCTGCGCACTCGCCTCGAACAGCCCGGCAAGCTGGCGCAGGCCGCTCGCCGCCTTCTCGTAGTTGCAGCCGATGAACCCTTGATTGAAGCGATCGACGATGAAGCGGGCGATTCCTTCCCCATCGGGAAGGTTCAGGTCCGCCCGGTCCCCCGCGGCGGCCAGAGTACGCGTGGCATCCGGTCGGCTGGATGAGTCTCCACAAGCGAGGAGCGTCAAGCAAGCGAGCACCAAGGCAACGAGCGCGGCTCGATACCGCAGTTGACCGGGCTTGCTGCACGGACCTTCATATGCGTGGGTTTGTCTCATGGCTCCCGGTCGCTCTACTTGGCGAGATCAGGCGTCGGCACACGGTGCTAAAGGCATGACCTGGGTTCGCGGGCTGCGCTTCCGCTGTGACGACAGCCCGTCCCACGCTGGACGGCGCGGGCGAGTTCAGGATCACCGCGACACCGCGCGAATCACTTGCGCGGGCCTCGCCGACGGTCGAAGTGTCTCGTGCTGCGGCCCATCACTGCGCCTCGCCGGAACGGCTGCAGGGCTGGAGGCAGCGAGCGGAGCCGGGCGGTGACGGGAGGGGCTCTAGGGTGGTCCCGCACGCGCCGCAGAAGCGGGCGTCCTTCTCAAGCCGCGCTCCGCGCTGTCTGCAGCAAGCGGCTCGTTGGGCGCTCACGTCAGCTGGCGTCGCATTGGAGTCGAGGCTCGCGTCACGCTGGCGGGTAGTAGTTCGGGTCGACGTCCTCGGGCGGGGGAATGCCCTTTGCGCGCGCTTCGCCGGTCATGCCGTCGGCTCCGGCGGATTCGAGGACAGGCTCGCGACCCTCTGTCTCGTGCCGCACTCGCCGCAGAACCGATCGTCAGCAGCCACTGCTGCGTGGCACTTTGGGCACGTCGGACTGCTTCCTGCTGGAGGTGGACCTGGCTCGGCCGAATCAGATGCCGCGTCGTCGTCACTCGCCCCGATCGAAGGATGCATGCCACGCTCGTCGGAGCCGAACTGCTCGGACAGCTCAACGCGGGAGCCGCAGAACTGGTCGTTGGCTGATCCCGGCCCCACACGATGAGCAAGTGGCACGCGCTGAATGGGCAACGCCCGGATTGCGACTCCATCCCTGGAAGGCAAGTGCGGTTCCCTTGCAGATCGGCCTGAACAGCGGTGCACGCGCCAACATAACGAACGTTCGCCAAGGCTGTCAACGGGCATCGCGCCATGTTCGTCAGGAAGCCGCCGCCGGGTGCTAGCGTCCCTGGCGTGCGCGGCGGCAGGGCGGGGATCTCCAAGGCCGGGGGGCCCGGGCGCGCGCGCAGCGCGCTGCTGCAGGGCGGGGCCGAGCTGCTGCTCGAGGATGCGGAGCGCAGCCCGTTTGCGGGGCTTCGGGTTCGGGGGGTGTGCGAGCGGGCTGGGTACTCGGCCGGCGCGTTCTACGTGCACTGGCCCGACTCCAGCGCCTACCACGACGCGCTCAGCCGCTACCTGCTGGCCGAGGACGCCGGCCACTTCGAGGCCGAGTTTGCCCTCCTGGCCGGGCTCGCCGAGGCCTGCGAGACCGACAACCCGGCGGGCGCGGTGCTCGCGCTGGCCGACGCCGACCTCGGGGCGCTGCTGGCCAATCCGCTGTGGGACGCGATCCAGCTCTTCGGCCTGACCTGGGGCCGCGACCGCCACCGTGGGGACGCCGCCGAGGGCTACCGCGACATCGACCGCGTAACCGCGAGGATCCACGGCACCCTGATTGAGCGCCTCGGCCGGGAGGTGCGCCCGCCCCTGGACGCCGAGCAGCTGGGCACGCTGCTGCAGGCCCTGATCGAAGGCTGCGCCAGCCGCCACCGCGTCGACCCCGCCGCCATCGACCGCCCCCCGCACCCCAGCGACCCAGAGCACTACCTCTACGCCGCCGCCGTCGCCGCCCTGCTCGCCGTCCTCACCCGCCCCGCCGGCGACCCCCGCGACCTGCCCGCAACCCTCGCCCACCCCCGCCCGACAAGCCACGCGACCGCTCCGACGACCGCGGCCACAACCTCCGCGCACTGCTCAAACGCCGTGGCCGCCCAAACAACTCCGAGGCCGCCTACTGCCGCGCCACCCACCCCGCCGGCGCCAACTGCCCCCGGCTCCTCCTCGAGCAGCGCGGCGACCTCCACGGCGCCCAAGCAGCCTCCGCCCGCGCCGAACACCACGCCGCGCTGCACGACGGCCGAGTACACCCGGCGCCCAAGCCCTCCGGTCCCTCAACCGAACTAAGCGCGGCCTGCCATGTCAAGCCCTCGTTCTCCCGGGCGTGACAACATGGCGGGCGGTCTGACTCCCACGCCGAACGGAGGGTGGCATGCAAGGAATGGCGCGACTTGAACGCCTCTCCAAGGTCTTGGCCGGCGCAGTCATCGCCTTCTGGGCATCGGCAGCGAGTGTCGCGAGCGCGGCGCCACCGATCGCCAGGATTGCGTTCCCGACGCCTGTCGTCGCCGGAGAGGCGATGACGTTGGACGGCAGCCCCAGCACCACCGACGTCGGCGGCTACGTCGACAGCTACTCCTGGGATCTGGACAACGACGGGGCGTTCGATGCTGACGGCGAAACCGTCTACTACACCTTCGACGCGCCCGGAACCTATCCGGTCCGGCTCGCGATCATCGACGACAAGGGTCAGACGGGCGAAGCGACCGTGCAGGTGAGGGTCGTCGACTCCGCCCAGTTGCGGAGGGCGCAGCTCACCTGGGACACGGCGACCGACGTGGATCTACACATCTGGGACGGACAGGGACAGCACACGTACTTCCAAGACCAGGGCGCGATCCCCGCCGCGCGACTCGTGGAGGACATCATCCCGGGCTACGGGCCCGAGTACTTCGAGGATCGCAGCCTGCCGTGGTCACGGTCATTCACCTACGGGCTGTGCATGTACAACGGCGACCATGCCCACGCCAACGTCATCCTGACCGACCCGGACGGGTCAACCCATGTTCACGCGGCTGACCTGGGCGCCACCGGCGACTTCGTGATTGTCGCCAACTCGCCGCTGACGTCCAGCCCGTTCCCGCCGGCTCCTGGATGGTGCAGGGACCGGACAGAGCGCGTCCCGGCCAAAGGCCTGCCCAGCCCGGCACCTTACCCGCGTTCGCAAGTCTTCGCATACGTCGCTCTTGGTGACTCCTATTCGGCCGGGGAAGGAGTGGATCCGTACTTCCGCGACGGATTCGACCGAAGCGCCGGGCGTCAGACCGGCCAGTTGGACAACCGCTGCCATCGCGCGACACGCGCCTACGCTGAAGGCGTAAGGTCGCCGGGGTTCACTTCGTCGCTGTACGCCCTGACGTCAAGTGGTTCACCGGGAACCGGCAAGCACGTGAACAAGTACGGCTCAGATGCGAACGTGCGCGTGAGCGGCAGGGGAAGCTGGGCTTTCCTCGCCTGCTCGGGGGCAACCACCGAGAATGTCCTGCCCCGGTCCGCGGGCGGCCGGACCCGGTATGCCGACCAAGTGACACAGATCGACAACCCGGTTCTGAACGCACGCACTACGCTGGTGACGATCACGATCGGCGGCAACGATGTCGGTTTCGCCGACGTGATCGAACACTGCCTCTGGCATTCATGCAACACCCCTGCATACCGGAAGAAGCTCAGCAAGGCTGTCATCGTCACCGCTCCCGACCTCACAGCCACCTACTCCTCGATTCGCGTAAAGGCACCCAACGCCCGCGTGCTGGTCCTTGGCTACCCCCAGCTATTCCCCGCCTCACACAAAGAGCAAAAATGCCAGCTGCTCCGGCCTTGGCGAGGAGAGCAAACGATGCTCAGGGCAAAGGAGGCCACTCTGAACTCGGTCATCAAGCGCAAGGCCGCAGCGGCAGGATTCGGGTTCATAGACATCGCGGAGGCGTTCGCCGGGCATGAGGTTTGCGGGAAGAAAGGTGCCTGGATAAACGGCCCTTCCTCCACCTACAAGCCAAACCGCCTGTTCCTCAATGACGAGTCGTTTCACCCGACCGTTCTCGGTCAGGCAGCCATGGCTGGCGCAGTCAACCGCGCTCTCCGCTAACCAGTCAGACCGGGTGTGATCCTGTTCGAGCTGCCGCTGCCGCCGATCGGCAGGTCAGGCCGCAGACCCGCGTCATGCCCAGATCACGAGCATACGCGCGATCGGACCACCGCTCTCGATCACGACGCGCGCCCCAAACGTCTCCCCGTCCTGTCGCAGGCAATCGGACCGTGATCCTTGTTGGAGGCCCGAAGGGCGGGTTGCGCTCTGAGGCGATGGATTTCCACGACCGGCTTGCGGCGAAAGCGCAGGAGTCAGACGACCTGCTGGACTGCCTCAGCCGAGTGGAGTTCCCCCGCTTTTCCGGACACCTGGATCCCCTGGACGGGCGAACCGGGGGAACTCCACATAGAAGCCTCCCGGCGGCTTCGCGCACGTCCGGGTTGGGATCTCCAAATGCGGCCCGCAGCACCTCCTCAGCGCCGTGGCCGCTGGTCGCGCCTAGCGCGTCGTAGCGAACGTCCCGTCCTCGTCGCTGCGGGCAAGATGGTGTGGGGCCGGACGCACTCAGTCGCCGGCGCCGTCGAGCCCCGTTGTGTGCGTGGGGAGTGGCGCTTGCTCCTGACCCGCCGGGAGGTTCAGCGTGGGCAGCATGTCGCGGTAGGCCAGGCGGTTGGCGGCGTAGTGCGTCGTACCCTCGTTCAGCAGCTGGCGCAGCTGGTTGCCGCAGTCCTCGCGCGCGTCAGCTCGTGCCGTTGCGGGGCTGAAGCTCCGGGCGAAGAAGTCGGTGGTCTCGATGCCGCGGGCGGGGACCCAGATGATGTCAGTCTGATGGGACGCGCCGGCCCAGACGGGCGGCGCAGTGGCCATTCCGATGAGGCTGCGCAAGGTCGCCGTCCCCTCGCCTCGGATTGCCGCCCATAGGCGCAGGCCAACGAATCCGCCGGCAACGGTGGCCAGCACGGCAGCGGCGAGCACAACGTAGGCCCACCATGGCCCACGCAGAGCCTCCGCTGCTGCCAGGACGCCAAGGTAGACGACTGCGCCCAGCGCGGCCGCGCCCGCCAGCGCCACCGCCATTCGTCCAGCGACGGCCCCGGCCTCCCCGGGCCGTCCGCCCGCCGATCCTGTGCGGCGGCGGGGGCCGGCGAGCAGTCGCCGGGCCGCGCCGGGGTGCAGATGCCTGCCTGGGTCCTCGACGAATCTCCTGGGCTTGGCAGGGATCGGCGGGCCGATTGCCTCGTCGAACACGAATCCCAGGACCTTGCCCGGCGCCGGCAGCGGCGCCAGGCCGTAATAGTCGCGGAACGCGTCGTCGTGGTAGATGAGCACCGGGAAGTTCGCCCAGGCGCCGCCGTCCACGACCCGGCGCAGCGGCGGCCATGCGCCCAGTGGCGAGGACAGGAGATCGATCTCGATGTGGCGGGGCGGGAAGACCACAGGTATCGCGCAGGAGGCGGCGACTGCGACAGCGACCGGCAGATCCGGGGTCGATTCCGCAGAGAACGGAAGCGGGCGCCCGGTGCTTGCGTCCAGCGCCAGGACGTACAGGCCGATGCCGGTGGCTGAGTGCAGCTGAGCGAAGGTGACGTCCCCGTCGATCGCAGCGCCGTGACGTTTGACCCCTTCGCGCAGTCGCCGCTCAAGGGCCTGCTCCAGGCCGGCGGCGCTGTAGCGCGTCAGCCACCGCGTCCAGGGCACCCGCAGCAGCAGCGTGTCCAAAGCAGTGTCGGGCGAGATCGCATGCAGCATCTCGGCGGTCATGGCGTCCATGTCCTCGGGAGAGAACCCGGCCGCCACCAGCGCCGCGGTCAGTGCGCCGGCCGAGGAGCCCGCCGCGCTGGCAAACCACTGGCCGCAGTCCTGCATCGCGTCCAGCGCTCCGGCGTATGCGACGCCCTTGGCGCCTCCCCCCTGAAAGACCCCGTGCCACAGGCAGTCCGCCGGGACCGCCTTCCACCAGAACGGCGACGAGGCTCCCTCCATGCCGGGCGATGCTATCGCCGGTCGCTGCAAATCGTACGTTCACCGGCCCACGCGCACCTCGGACACAGCCAGCCGGCGAGGCCGGCCACCTGCAGGTCCCCGCCCTTGCGTCCGCCCGACTGCGCACGGTCTGGCGCGTACACATGTTCGTGGAGCCGGAGGTGCCCGCCGATGTCCAAGAATTACCACGTGATGAAGAGGCCTGACGGGGACTGGGTCGCGAAGGCCGAAAGGGCTTCTCACGCCAGCTCTCGGCACGACGGGCAGGCCGATGCCGAAGCGGCCGCCAAGCGGTACGCCGAAAACGCCGAAGGCGGCCGGGTGTTCACGCACCGCGCCGACAACAATCACATCCGGAGCGCCGACACCGTCCGAATGCCGGACCCGTTCCCGCCGCGCGACCGTGAACACTGAAGGCGCCTGCCAAGTCCCCCCGCCGCAGGTCTGGCGCGGCAGTCGCGAGTCGGGCTGGTGGGCGGACCCCGGTCCAGGAGACGAGTGATCAATCCTTCAGCGCGACCTGCGGGGCGGGTCGAGTCGATGTCAGGCCGGATGCCAGCCGCCGTCGCGCTTGACGATGACGCCGTCCTTCTCGAGCTGGGGCAGCACCCGGTAGAGATAGTTCGGGCTGGCCATTCCCAGCTTCGAGGCGATCACGGCGGTGCTGGCCCCAGGGTTCTTCGTCACCGCCTTTGCGGCCTGCTGAGCACGGGCCCCGGAGCCCTTCGGACGGCCGCGCTTGCGAGCCGCCCGGCGGGCCGGCGCGGATCGCGCCGCCTTCCGGGCGCTCGACGCCGGGCGTGCCGAACGGCGGCCCGGGCGGCGGGAGCCGTTGAGGGCCGCGATCGCCCCCTCGAGCCGGGCGAGCTCGCTTCTCATTTCAGCGGCGCGGGCCTCCAAGGCGGCCAAGGCATCATCGACGGCGTCAGCCATGTGTGCGTCTCTCTCTCTTCTGTTCCGGCTCCCTGTTCAGAATCTGTCATGAACGGTAGCTCACCGTGGCAACGCGGCACGGCGTCGCCGGCATTGACTGCGGGCTAAGTCCACCGAGCAATCATCCAGACGATCGCTGGGAGGCTGGTGCACGCGGCGAGCCCCTCGCATATCCGGGCTGGCTTGCGCTGGCCATGCCGGCTGAACTCACCCCGCGATCAGGGCCAAGAGCAGCAATACGTCACGTGCGAGCGACACCTTTCGTTGCACTATCTGGGAAGGCGGGACCTGCAGATGCGTTGTCGCCGCCTCTCATTTCGTCCCCACAGGCACTGTCGATGCCGGTGACATGGCCCCTGCTCTCGATTTCGGCGCGACCCTCACCTCGTACGGCCCGCGGCCGTGTGCGGGCGAGGTGATGCGCACTTCAGCTTCGGGAGTGGCGCGGACAACGACGCCCGAAGCGTTGGCAATCCTCCGCGCCGATGCGCCGTCACGAGTAGTTGGGAGGGCATGCATGCTGTTGGGAACCTCGCGAATGGGGTGCGCCCGTAGGTGCGGCGATGTTCCGTCACCGCGCCGAGTTGGCCCGGCGCGGTGGCGGCGCGCGGCGAGGTGCGCCTGCGTCCGCTGCGACCGTAGCGCGACCGAATTGGTCCGCGTCCGGCGAACATGCCTCCTCGCGGGTGTCAGGGCAGCGGCTGGTCGTAGCGCGTCGCGCCGGTGGCGTAGGTGGCGGTGAAGATGAACGCGGCCATCTCGCGGGCGAGGCTGCGCCCGTCTCCGGCGCACGCTTCGCTGATCTCGCTGGCCAGGGCAGCGGCGTCGTCGCTGATCGCGTGCTTGCCGACGCGGTCGATCCAAGCCGTCGCGAGCGATTCCTGCTCGGAAGCGGGCATGAGCAGGTACTCGCGGCACGTCGGGTCGCCGCCGGCGTCCTCGACTGCCGGCGCGTCCGACGGCTCGGGGGCCGCCACGTTCGCACTGTTGATCGCGGGGACGGCCGCTATCGCGATGATGGCGGCGAACACGACCAAGAACGCCAGGAACTTCACCGCTTCCTCTCTGGGGCGCCTTCGGCCTGCGCCGCCTCGCGGCCCGGGGTTGCGGTGAGATGCCACGGCTACCCTTCGGCGCCGGCGGTCCGCTCTGGCATCCAGCCTCGCCAGAGCCGCACGCGGACGCACTGCCACGAGAGGCGTCCGCCCGGAGCTGGGACGCCCGCGCCTAGCTCACCGCCGGCGTGCAGCCGGAGGGGGCTGCACACGTGGCGTTCGTGATCCAAGCTGCTTGCCTGGCCGGCTCCCATCGCGGTGATGCATCGGCGCCGTCGGTCCGCGCCTTGAATGCCGCAGGAGAGGAATTGCCGCGGGCGCGGCATCATGGTGAGCGGCAGTGCCGGCGCGGGGAAGAGCGCGGCGAAGGCGACCCACGCGCCGAAAGGGCTCACCCGCGCGGCGCGGGGACTGGCCGTTCAGCAGGGTCCGAAGGGGGATGGCGGCTGACGATTCCGTCGCCGGCGGACCGAAACCGCGCGGCCTGCTGCGGCGACTGAGCCCGAGTCGCCGCGGCGTAGGCGCAGCGCCAGGCCTCAGCGCCTCCTGCGCTGTGCTCCGCGCGGCTGCCGCGCGGGCCCGAAGCGCATACCCCTCAGGGGCGCCGATCGCGTCGAGCAGCCGCTGCTCACGTCCGTCAGGCGGATTCCGCAGCAGGCCAGGATCGCTCGTACCCCACACGGACGGCCCGCGACGGGAGCTTCTCATGACGGAGGCATCTGGAGAGCCCTCTTGTTGTTGGCTCACCCTCCGTCGCAGGAAATCGGCCGTGATCGTTGTTCGCGGGCCAGAGGGCGCCGGCAGGCTCGCAGCGAGTGCGGGGGTCGCGGAGATGCCGGCCAGCAGGCGCCTCATGATTTAGTCGGTGCCGGTCTGGTAGTAGGAGAACCGCTTGCGGCCCTTGGTCCACCAGACGTAGTAGCCGCGATAGTGTTGGCGCCATCCGGCGCGGCGGACGTCGCCCGCCCCGCCGGTTTCGATCGCGTGGGCAAGCGCCCGGGCCTCGCCGCAGCCCATGTTTCGCGCGCGGATGCCGGAGGCGGCGATGTCGGTCCCGACCGACCCGCAGCGCCGGTCGGCGCCGGACGCCACGCCGGCGCCCGTGAGGCAGGCGGCCGCGATCGCGGTGACGGTTGCGAGCGTGGCGGGCCGGCAGCGGATTGTCATCTCCTGCGCATTTGTTCCGTGAGTGACGGTTTCATGCCCGGGCTCACTCGCAGGTGTGGGTGTAGACCCAGAAGGCGCGGACCCGTCCGGAGCCCACGTTCGCGATCACGTTCGGAAAGAGCCCGAGCGCGCAGTCGGACCGGTGCACCCCGAGCACGTATCCCGGCGGCGTGCCGCGGCGAAAGCACTTCAGCTTGCCGGGGCCGCAAACGGATTGGCGTCGCGCTCGAGAGGCGGGACTTCCGATCCGTAGGCCGGACGGCGTATGCCACGAGGTCCCTGACAGCCGGGCACGGACGAAGTATCCGTGCCGGCAGGAATCGACGGGCTGGCCGTAGCTTGTCAGCTCGGCCCAGAGGCCGATGCCGGGCCAGCGCAGGCGGCACCGGTAGCGCGAGCGCGTGGCGTGAGCCGGGGCGCCGAACGCGCCGCGGAGCCCGCGGCCCGCGTCGCCCTGGTAATCACGCTCGCTGAAGACTCCGATCTCGGCGGGAGTTGCCGAGCTGACGCGGACCAGCGTTTCAGCGCCTTGCGCGCCGGCTGAATCCGAGGCTGCCAGGGGCGCCGCCAGGGCCAGGAAGGAGATGATGGCCAGGCGCGGCAAGCGTGCCAGCGCACAGCAGGCCTCACGCCGCGGCCCGCTGGCCCGGCAAGGACGGCCCCGCTCCGCTGTCCGCTCCATCAGCTCCCTCCATCGGATCGCACTGGCCGATCTCAAAGCCCGCGCGGCGTAGATGTATCCGCCCGAGCATCGCCCGGCACCCCACGCGCGCAAGATCGGCGCCCCGGCGGCGGACGGCCAGTCCCGGCAGCGCCCACACGCCGGCGAGCGTAAGCGGGCCGCGGGCCGCTGCGAGCCTCCGAAGGTCGCGGCGGCCGAGATCAGCCCATGATCTCGCGGTCCCGTCGAGGGCCGGCCTTCGGGCGCAGTCCTGGTCCAGGCCGGGGGCGGAGCGCGAAGGCAGGGCTACGCTGAAGCAATGGACTTCCACGAACGGCTCGCGGCAAAAGCGCAGGAGTCACACGCCCTGCTGGACTCCCTCAGCCGGGAGGAGTGGAGAGGGCTGCTCGAGGGGGCCAGGGAGATGGCCTCGCGCTCGCCATCAGGCCGGCGGTTTCGCGCCTTCGTGATCGCCCAAGCGGCAGCCAGAGGCCACTGCCTTGAGCCCGAAGCTCCAGGCTGAAGGCGACGAGCCGGCGCGAGCATCGTGCCGGCTTGGTGGCGCTGCGCTACGTCAGAGCTGCCATCCCGACGGTGACAGCCACAAGCACATGAGAGGCACAGGCACTTTCACCACGTCGGCGGCAGCTGAGGTCCGCCGCGTCCTTGGCCTTGTTCGCCGGGCCGAGCCGGACCCGGCTCAAGAGCGGCTGCGCGATCAGCTGCGCGCGATCGGCTTCTGCATCTCCGACTGGGTCGCGGGCGGCCCGGACGGCTTCGCGGCGTCTTACTCAGTCAGGCGCAGACGCCGGCCCCGGCCCGGGCGGCCGCTCGTCGCCGGCGGCAGGGCGGCAGGGCGGCAGGGCGGCCAAAGGAGTCCGGCGTCTGCGTGCCAAGGCTCCTGCCCCTCCGTCCCCCGCCACGCGTGCGCATGCATCCGCGCCCGCAGATCACTTCAGCATCTCCGGGCGGACACCGTAATGTTGCTGCTCTGATGCAGAACAGGCCAAGAACGGCCCTCATGCGTCAGTGCTGACACATTGTGACTATGGATGAGCGGTGGACCGACGAGACCGTGCTGGCCGAGCTGGGCCGGCGCCTGAAGGCCCTGCGGCTGGAGCGCAACGAGACCCAGAGCGCCTTGGCTGACCGGGCCGGGGTCTCGCGCGCGACGGTCGTCCGCGCTGAGCAGGGCCGCAGCATCACGATGACGGCGATGGTGCGCCTCGCGCGCGCCCTGGGGCTGTTCGAGGGCCTCGACGCGTTCGTGCCGGCGCCGGCGCCCAGCCCGCTGGCGGAGCTGCGCGGGCAGCGCCGGCGCCGGCGGGCGTCCCCGCCGCGCGACGGGAACGGCGGGGGCGGCGGGCTGCCCTGGGGGACGACGTGACCATCGCTGGCGCGCACCCGTTCGGCCGCCTCATCGGGGCGGTGCGCGTGAACGCCCCCGGCCAGGCCGGCGACCTCGAGCACGAGCCGGGCTTCGCGGACGCCGGCATCGAGCCGTCGGCGCTGATGATGCCCGTCGGCGCGGGCGTGCGCCGCTTCGGCGCGCTCAGCCACGACACGTTTCACGGGCCGCCGGGGATGCTCGCGGACTCCCTGCCTGACCTGTTCGGCACCGCGCTCATCGACGCGTGGCTGGCGTGCCAGGGCCGCAGCCCCGCAAGCTTCGACGTCGTCCAGCGCCTGTGCTTCATCGGCTCGCGCTCCAGCGGAGCGACCGGCACAGCTCGGATTGGTCGTCGATCTGACAGCCTGAACTGCTACGCCGTTGTCGGCTGCCGATCAATGGTCTCGTAGACGAGGCCTCGCCTGTCGAGGTTGTCCCGACGGCAGACCACGGTCCCTTCCTCTCGGAGCGAGCGGAGGATGCGCGAGACCTGAGCAGGGTCGGCGGCAAGCTCGCGGGCGAGGTCCGTCGGCCGGCAGGGCGACTCAAGTCGTGCGATGAGCTGCTCCCGAAGAGCACCGGCCCGGCGTGCGCGCTTGCTCATGTTGCGACGTCCGACGGCGCGCGTGCGCAGCAGGTCAAGCGTTTGATCGGCCTGCTTCAGGCGCCCGAGCGCGTACTCGACGCTCCCGGTCCACGTCCCATCCTCTAGAGGCTCGATCGCTCTCCCGAGCTTCTCCCGTTGACGGGCGAGCTCGGCGGTGTCATCGGGATCATCAACTAGAAGAACGTCTTGCGTGAGCGCATCGATCAGGCGGTCGATCGCGGCTCGATCATCCGCGAGAACAGCTTCATGGATGGCGGCGGCGACGTCTTCGTCGTCTTCCTCCAGGGTGCTCAGGGTCGTCGACGGCTGCGCCATGATCGTGAATGTACCCGTCTGTCCGGCGATGAGTCAAGGATCAGTCAACAACATCGACACCTCAGCCGTCCAACTTGAGCAGCGTTTCAACGTAGGTTGAGCGCGACGCCATCGGCATGCATGCGTCGCGTGACCGCGGACCGAGAATCGGCCGACCGATGACAATCGAGGGCTCCGCCTCATCGAAGAGACCGTGAAGAGGACCGTTTACCACGAAGGTCAGCGACTGGGCGCTGGCGACTCGTGCGGCAACCGCGTCGAGAAACGGCCCGGTCTTTGCGCTCATGGCCGGTACAGCGAGGACGTTCACGCCCATCCGGTCGTAAGCGTTCCGGACTCTCCCATCCAGAAGATCGCGACACACAGCGATCCCGAAGCGGAAACGATCTGCACAGTAGACGTTGATCTGAAGCGGGTCCCGCTCGTCGATCCCCTCACGCGAGGGGCGCCCGGATCCCAGTTCGTCCGTGAATGGTGCGTTCTTCAACTGCGTCATTCGACGTCTCGACCCCGCGACGAAGGCCACGGCTTCATTGCACCGAGCGTCGTCCAGGACAACGTGGTGGCTTCCGGCCACCAGCAGGAACGGCGATCGCATGGGGTGGACTCGCTCGCCGATTGCTTCGAGAATTTCAGCCGACACGCAGAGCTCAGGCAGCACAGCGAAGCGGGCATCGTTGTGCGCTGCACAGTCGAGCAGCTCTTTGATCCGGGCTGCTTGCCTCTTAGGATCGGAAGGCTGCACGGGAAACACCTGGCCTCCCCCCGCGGGGATTTCGAACTCGTCTTCAAGTCCCTCGTTGGGATGCAGCGCGGTGACGTCGCTGAGTTGCGTCACGATCGCTTCGAGGCTGCGCTCGAAGCGGAAGTCGACATCCACATCGAAGGCTCCGTCGTGCACGCGGACGGTGGGCAACTCGTAGCGCGGGTTGGTCAGGGACGCAGGTCGAGAAGCGAGGCGATGGCCATCGACTGGTTCCCACGGCGGATCGGCCACGGGATACGGCTCATTCACCGACAAGCGACGACGATCGCCGACCTCGTCACGCCAAGAGGGAGCAAAGGTTGCGTCTACTGATGTTGAGAGGCCCCAGGCCACGGCGTGAACCTCGTCGAGGTCGCGGGCGGTGAGTTGTTCAAGGAAGAATCTGTCACTGCGGCAGATTTCGTCGGGACCTCTTCCACCAGAGAACCGCCGACGGACACGTCCGACCGTGTCGGACCATGCGTGCCACCGTCCGCCATCTAGGTGCGGCGGTTTGCGGTGCTCTGCGGCAGACCAGGTCATGAAGAGATCGCGCGTAAGCGCCCAGAACGTCGGCGAGGACTGAATCGTCGCCTTCACATGACCGGGGACGGTCACCGGTTCGGAGTCCGAGGCCTGTGCGCGAGCATTCGAGTGCATGATTCTCTATCGGGCGGTTCAGTGCCTGGCCAGCGGCTACGCTGGGCGCGGAGGGTGCGACACTCGGCAAGGAGCATCGCGGCAACTCCCCAGGGGCATCGCCGACTCGCGCCCGCGACCCATGTTCGTCGGCGCCGCCGTCGCGTGCCGGGGGGGAGTCGAGGAACTCGGCGGCTCGCGCCTCTCCGTTGGAACGCCGCCAGGGGTCAAGCGCCGGGCCCGCATACAAGCTCGCCAGGGTCCCTGGGCATAGCGCGCAGAGACCTTCGAGGCGCTCCGGCCGGCACAAGGGCGCCTCTGCGGCCCGGGGCGGATCGGACGTCCGTCGTGGCCGTCGTGCACCCTACGGGCATGGGTCGCAAGAGCCGGGAGAAGCACCAGCGCCGTCAGGAATCAGATCTGCTGGCAGGCGACCGCGAAATGCGGCTGCGCGAAGGATCGGCTCGCGGCCTCCGCGACGGCTGCCTGCTCTGTCGGCGCCGGGATGTGGCGTTCACGGGCCGCGAGCACGTGATTCCCGAGAGCCTGGGCAACATTGAGAAGGTCCTCCCGGCCGGGGTGGTCTGCGATCGCTGCAACAACCAGGTATGCGCCCCGCTCGACCAAGCGCTGTGCTCGTTCATGCCGATCGAGCTGATGCGCACGGTGCTGGGGATCCGTTCCAAGAGCGGCCGGATGCCCCAGGTCGCGTTCGACAACGGGATGCTGCGGCACGACACTCCCGGGGAGATTCTCCTTGAGCTGGCGGGCAGACGCTGGCGCAGCCCCGACCAACGCCTCGCTGACGGGCGCGTGCAGTGGTCCTTCACAGCCAAGAAGAGAGGCGCCGCTCCCGATCACCTCGCGCTCGTGCACCGCTGCCTGGTGAAGATGGCGCTGGAGTTTGCCTGGATGGATCTGGGGCCCGAAGCGGCGATGGGCGCGGCCTGGGAACGTGAACGCCGGCTCGTCCTCGGCGGCGGCGAACGCGGGCATCTCATCGTTCCCCGCATCTGCGACGTCGCCGACCGTCACGACTGCAGCTTCACCTACCAGACGGTCATCCGCGACCGAGACCAGGCCCGCATCACGCTGATCGGCGCCGACTTCTGGGGCGTGCAGCTCATCACCGACACGCTCCAGGCTGAGCCGGCAGGCGAAGTCCCGGAGGACGTCGCGATGGTGCTTCGCTTCTGACCCGTCGGCGTTGACCCAACACCGCAGCAGGTGTGGACGGGCGCGTGCAGGCGCGCCGTAACGGCATGCAGCGTCAGGCCACGCATCGACGCGCCAGCGCCAACGCGCTGAAAGCGGAAAGGCCGCGATCTCCTGACGAGGCGGGTTCACGGCGGGGGCCCTCCCTGGTCGAGGAGGCGGAGCATTAGGTCGGCGAGCAGGATGATCTCGCTGGCGATGACGGGATCGTCGAAGTCGACCTGGCGGTGGCTGGACGGATTCTTGAACATGCCGATGGCGCCCCAGTAGAGAGCCATGCGCGCTTGCTGTTCGCCCGGTTCGGCAGACGGATCGGCCAGAGGTCCGCCTTTGGCGAAGGCGGACTTCATGAGCGCGACGCCGATGTCGGCGGCATTCGCGTTCGCCTGCTCGCGAACGGCGATCTCGACCTCGCGCATGCTGAGAGAGGCCGCCGCCTCGAACTCGCCGAGCACGAACTGAGAGCGCACGCGGGCCGCGAGACGCGGGTGCAGATCGACCCGTAGGCGCGCGTCTGCCTGTGCCCGTGCGAGTCCAGCAGGATCGTCGAGGACGGACCAGCCGCGGCGGGTGACGAAGAACCAATTGGGGCTGCTCTGGGACGGCTCGGTAGCGATCCAAACCTCGCGCTGCATCCATGCAAAGGCCTCCTCGAGGCGCTGCTGATACTCGCGAGGCTGGCCGCCGCTGGGGGTGATGACGCGGTCCTTGCCGAAGAAGAAGCCTTGAGGTGCCTCGCCGTCAGTGATGGCCCGCAGGAGTCGGAGCGCGAGCTCATCTGGCGGGAGGGAGTGGACGACCTGCTCGGTGAGAGTGTTGAGGTTCACACGCAGGTGGGGGTGCGTTGCTCGGTTGAGATAGGGACGATCCCGAGCTAGTCACAGGTTAGGCTCCCGTCGTGGTCACGGCGCTTGACTTGCTCAGGGTTGGTTTCGCGCGAACTGGCAGCCGGCACGCGATGCGCGTCCAGATCCAGTGGGGACAGACGCCCCGTGCTCGAGCAGTGGAAGTACTGGACGAAGATCAACGACTGGGATTCGCGCAACCGGCTCCTCGAGGAACTCCTGGCGAAGCTGCGGCGTCGCGAGGCGAGCGCCGGCGAGATCCAGGTGCTGGTCGTCGTCTGCCGGCCACAGTGGGCGAAGGTGGCGCGCAGCCTGCGCCGCTACGACGATAGGCCGCTGCGGATACGGTCCGGACCCAGCCTGAGCCGTCGAGGTCGCGCCTGCGACGCGATGTCGCCGGCGACATCAACCGCGCCGCCGAAATCGGCGCGTTCGAGCAGGACGACATCCACCTCACCCGCACTCGACGCCAAGGGCCGCCGCGACCTGCACGCCGCCACCGACCGCCTGCAGGGCAGGGCCGCCCAGACCGAGGAGCAGGCCACCCCCCGCCGCAAGCGCCGCGCGTAGGCGCCGCGCCCGCCGGCGACATCTCCACACGGCCGGCATGAGCGCGCCGCCGAAGGCGCGGCATTGCGGCCCCTGCCGCCAATTACTCGAACTACCTTGTGCATTCGAGGGTCGATGTGTATGTTGCGCCGGGCCGGCGGGGCGGCCAACTCGGATCAAGGAGCCAGGACGCATGAGATTCCGCTACCCGCACGTCGTCTCGACCCTCGCGCTCGTGCTGGCGCTGACCGGCACCGCCGCCGCCGCCGGCCTGATCGACGGCGCCAAGATCAAGCCCGGCACGATCACCAGCCGCCAGATCCGCGACGGCGCCCTCAGCGCCGCCGACATCTCCGCCGCCGCGGCACGGACGCTGCGCGGCAGGCCGGGGCCGGCGGGGCCCGCGGGACCCTCGGGCACCCCAGGGCAGCCCGGGAGCCAGGGTCCCGCGGGCCCGGCCGGCACCCCCGGCAGCGCCCGCGCCTACGGCCTCGTGACGGCCGCCGGGAGCCTCGTGGCCGCCCGGAGCAAGGGCATCGCCGCCGTCACGAGCCCCGGCATCGGCACCTACTGCCTGCGCCTGGACGCCGCCATCGACGCCTCCAAGGTCATTGCCCAAGCCGATCCGGAGTTCAGCCTGACCTCTGACCCCGCGCCCACGGCCGACTGGGCCAGCGCAAACGCCGGATGCGCCGCCGTGCCCAACTCGATCGAGATCGAGACCGGAATCCTCGCCACCCCCAACCCCAACGACCCCGACACGCAAGTCAGCGCCGCCAGCGTCGCCGAGCCATTCACCGTCGCGATCCCCTGAAACGAAGCGCCATGTCTGCAGGCGCCGCGGCCCTGTCCGGGATCTGCCTCTGACTCAGGGAACCCGGCCGTGACCCAGCCAACGCCATCACTCAAGCCGATGGCCTCGAAAGCAACGCCCGTGTTCAGATGGACGCCGGTCCTGTTGACCTTCGGTCCGTTCGCGTGCCTTTGCACGCTGATCGCGGTCTTGCTGTCGGAGTCCGAACTCGCGCGAATTGACTACGACACGGTAGCTCAGGTCATCCCGACTGTCTTGATTGCAATGGTGTTTGAGACCGGGGCCTTCAATAGTCGGCGCGAGCGCGAACCCGGATGGATGGCCTCCGCGCAGTTCGCCGTCACTGCGGTTGCTGTGATCGGCGTCGGCCTGGCGCTGGCCAGCGCCGCGATTCATCCATCGTGGCTTCAACAGGCCGCGCAGAGCGGCGCGCTCGCAAGCTGCGGCCTGATCCTCGCCTGGCTTGCCCTGATACCGGTCGTCGATGTGGAGTCAGGCCGCAAGAAGGACCGCCGCCGCCAACGCAGTCGCAGCTGACGCGCTCCACACCCAGAACGCAGATCGTCGGGTGCGCGGTGCGAACGGCAAGGCCAGCACGACAGAGCTGCAGGTGAAGATGGCGGCTGGCCTGGGAGACCGGGCTCTACGACGAGTCCCTGGACGAGTGCGAAACCCTCGGCCTGCGCGAGGCCGTGGACACCGGACGGCCGTCGGCCGGACCCACCAGCGAGCAGCTCGCGAGGCCATGGCGGCACGCAACGACCAGCCGCCGGCCCCGCCCCGCGGCCGCATCGTGCCCGCCAGCGAAGAGCGCACCGCCGAGACCGCCCCGCCGGCAGACGCCGAGTAGGGCGCAGGGCCGCCGAGCCCCAGCCGCCCAAGCCACACCCCCGAAAGCGCAAGCGCCCCGGAGCCCATCAGGCTCCGGGGCGCTTTTCGTCGTTCTGGCGCCGCGCCGAGCAAGCGGACGCGAGTGAGCGCCAACGCGCCAGGTTCAGGCGCGTATTTTGCGACTCGAATCGGCGGGGCCTGGTCCGCAAGAGGGCCGCCGCGGGCCGAATTTTGCGATTCACGATAAAGCCCCTGCAAACGCGGGGGTTCTAATTTGCGACTGATTTTGCGACCGACCGAAGAAGCCCTCTGACGGACTCGAACCGTCGACCCCTTCCTTACCATGGAAGTGCTCTACCAGCTGAGCTAAGAGGGCAGGCCTGGGAGCGTAGCGGGTGTCAGCCGGGGCGGCTGGGCGCGGGACCGGCCCCCGACAGCCGGCGGGCTCCCGACTGAGCGCCGCAGGCCCTCCCGATGCGGGGGGCCCGCGACGCCGTCGCGGAAGCTCAGGCGGCAGACGTGCTGCCGCGGGACTTCGCGAGCTCGTAGATGATGATGATCGCCAGGGCAAAGATGCAGATGCCCCAGAACGGATACGCGGGGATCGAGAGCAGCGCCGAGATCGCGCTGAGCGAGGCCGCGAAGATGCCGACGATGCGGCCGAAGGCCCCGCCGGCGAAGAGCGACGCCGCCGCGATCAGTTCGAGCGCGCCGAGGATGAGGGTCACCCAGCCCCACGTGTGGATGCTGCTGATGATGTAGGTGGCGTTCTCCGTGAAGAATTTGGAGTTGCTGATCGCCGCGATGCCCCAGATGACGTTGAGGACGCCGGCGATGCCAAGAAGGACTCCGGCGAAGACGTACCAGCCGGAGACGGGGGAATCGTTGCTCATGGAAGCCTTTCCGTCGATTGACGAGACCACGGCAAACCCACACCAAGCTGGCGCCTCGCCGCTCACCGCGCGGGCCGCGGATTCACGGCGGGCGACGCCCGTCCTCACGGCCGGAGCCGCGCTAGGCTGCATCCATGGAGACCGTCTCCTTCACCCGGATGGACGAAGGCACGCCGGAGGACTACGCGCTCCTGGCCCGCCTCGAGGACGCCTACGTCGCGCAGCTGCCCGACCGGCTGCTCGCCACGCTCGACGCGCTGAAGGTCTCGATGCCCGGCTACCAGGTGAGCCGCTACGAGCACTCGCTGCAGTCGGCCACCCGGGCGCTGCGTGACGGGCGCGGCGAGGAGTACGTCGTCGCCGCGCTGCTGCACGACATCGGCGACGAGCTCGCGCCCTACACGCACGGCGAGATGGTCGCGGCGATCCTCAAGCCCTACGTCTCCGAGGAGATCTGCTGGGTGGTGAGCCACCACGGGATCTTCCAGCAGTTCCACTACGGCCCGGCGAGCGGCGACGACCCCGACGCGCGCGACCGTTACCGGGACCACCCGTGGTTCGACGCCTGCGCGCAGTTCTGCGCCGAATACGACCAGAATTGCTTCGACCCGGCCTACGAGTCGCTGCCGCTGGAGCACTTCGAGCCGATGGTCCGCCGCGTGTTCGCGGAGCCCCGCTATCTCTGATCCGGTCTTCGCCCCCGGCCTGCTCGCCGGCCAGACCGCGCTGATCACCGGCGGGGGCACGGGGATCGGGCTGGCGATCGCTCGCGAGCTCGGCGGCCTGGGCGCCCGGGTGATCCTGGCCGCCCGCGACCTGGACCGGCTCGAGCAGGCCGCCGCCGGCCTGAGGGCCGAGGGGATCGACGCCGAGGCCGAGCGGGTCAACGTCCGCGACGAGAACGCCGTCGCCGCGCTGCTCGCGGCGGTGACCGCGCGCCACGGCGTGCCGGACCTGCTCGTCAACAACGCCGGCGGCCAGTTCGAGGCCCCCGCGCTGGACATCACACCCAACGGCTTTCGCGCCGTCGTGGACCTCAACCTCACCGGGACCTGGCTGATGAGCACCGACTACGCTCGGGCCGCCGTGGCCGCTGACCGGCCGGGGCGGATCATCACCATCGTCCTCGTGGTCGAGCACGGCATGCCCGGCATGGCGCACGCCGGCGCCGCCCGCGCCGGGGCGATCAACCTCACGCGCACGCTCGCGCGCGAGTGGGGGCCGCACGGCATCCTGGTCAATGCCGTCGCCGGCGGGACGATCGACACCCCCGCCTTGGAGCAGTACGACGCCGACGAGCTCGCCGCGGGCGTCGCCCGGCTCCCGGTCGCCCGGATGGGCACCCCGCGCGAGGTCGCCCAGGCCGTCGCCTACCTCGCCTCCCCGGCCGGCGGCTACGTCACCGGCGCCGTGCTGCCCGTCGACGGCGGCGAGCACCTCGCCGGCTGACGGCCGCGCGGATCAGCCCGCTGGCGGGCCCGTCGCCGCCGGAGCCGGCGCGCTGCCCGCCGGCCGGTCCTCCGCAGCGGCCGGCGCCGGCGCGGCGCCCTCCCGGCCGCGGATCACCACGGTGACCACGTAGGCGACCACGACCGCGACGATGATGAGCGGCCCGGAGCCCGCACCCGCCTCGCCCGTGAGCACGAACGCGAGCACGACCGCCGACAGCGGCAGCTGCAGCACGCCGACCGTCGCAGCCGCCATGCCGACCGCCACCGCCGGCGTCAGCGAGAAGCCCGGCAGCCGCGAGGCCATGACCCCGGCGGCCGCCCCGAGAAAGAGCGCCGGAAACGTCGGGCCGCCGCGGAAGCTCCCGAGGGAGAGCCCGTAGGCGAGCCCCTTGAAGCCGACGAGCAGCGCGAGCGCCGAGAGCGACCAGCCGGCCCCCTCGGTCACGAGGTTCGGCAGCGCGTCCTGCCCCGAGAACAGCACGGCGTTGGCCGACTTGCCGCTCGCCTCGGCGAATCCGTAGGCCAGGCCGGCGACGATGAGCCCGATCGCGGGGATGATCACGAACGGGCGCGGCGTCGCGAACCGCTCGGTCTCGCGGCCCACGCGGAGGATGACCTGCACCACGATCGCGATCACGATCGCCAGCGCGATCGTCCAGCCGAAGTCCGCGGCGTCGGGACGGGCGAAGTGCGGGAGCTGCAGCGCCCCGAGCGCGTAGGCGCTCGTGCTCAGCCCGGTGACCGACCCCATGCCGATGGAGACGAGCGAGCCGATTCCGGCCGCCAGCAGCCCGGGCAGGAGGATGAGCTTGAGCTTCGGGCCGCCGATGCCCGTGGCTTCGACCAGGAGGATCGCAGCGATGATCGGGGACGCGAAGATGAACGACACGGCGGCGAAGCTGCCGGCGGCGCCGACGATGAGGAGCAGCTGCTCGGGCGCGTCGCGCTTGGCCGCCCGCACGGTCATCACGCCCAGCCCGGTGCCGAGCGCGATGAGCGGCGCCTCCGGGCCGAGCACGAGGCCGAGGCCGATGGTGGCGACCGCGGCGAGGATGATGCCCGGCAGGTCGGCCGGCGACGGCGGGTTGCCGGCCTGGAGGCCATGCGCCGGGATGTGGCCGCCCTTCCCCGGGAGCCGGGCGATCGCGAACGCCGTGATCAGCCCGGCGATGCCGAGCACCACCAGGAGGTACCAGAGCGGGGCGCTGGACTCACCCAGGTCGTCGGGGATGTCCTGGAAGACACCCACCTGGAGCTGGTGGGTCAGCTCCAGGAAGCACCAGGCGGCCAGCGAGACCACGATGCCGACGACCGCCGCGATCGCCAGCACGGCGACGAACGGCCGGCTGCGAATGACGGCGCCGGCCTGCTCCTCGGTGACCTCGGCGTCAGCCACCGGCGGACGAAGCGGAGTGCGGAGACAGGATCATCGGCGCGCCAGCCTACCCGGGCCGGCGGGAGGCCGGGGCGCCAGCCCGGTCACTGCCCGGTCCAGCGGGGCGGCCGGCCCTCGTTCCACGCCCGCGGGCCCTCGGCCGCGTCGCGCGAGCCCAGCATCCTCCGGTAGCCCGGGAGCTCCCGCATCGCCGCAAAGGCCGCCGCGACGCCGAGGTGCGCCGTCGCCGCATCGATCTCCTTGACCGCCGCGGCGGCGAGCGGCGCCGCGGCGGCCACGGCCTCCGCGAGCTCGCGGCCGGCGGCGAGCGCGCCGCCGGCCGGGACGACCCGGTTCACCAGGCCCCAGCCGGCGGCCTCGGCGGCGCCGAGCCGCCGGCCGGTCAGCAGCATCTCCAGCGCGATCGCCCGGGGCAGCCGCCGCGGCAGCCGGATCGCACCGCCCGCGTCGGCGACGATCCCGATGCCGACCTCGGGGAGGAAGAACTCGGCGCCCTCGGCGGCCACGACGACGTCGCAGGCGAGCACGAGCTCGAACCCGCCGCCCGCGGCGAGGCCGTTGACCGCCGCGACGACGGGCTTGTGCAGGCCCGGCAGCTCGGTGAGGCCGGCGAATCCTCCGGGGCCGTAGTCGGGATCCGGGCCGTCGGCCTCGGCGGCCTTGAGATCCCAGCCGGCGGAGAAGAACCGCTCGCCCCCGCCGGTGACGAGGCCGGCGCGCACGGCCGGGTCGTCGCGCAGCCGCACGAAGGCCGCCCCGAGGGCACGGCTCGTCGCCGCGTCGATCGCGTTGGCGGGCGGGCGGTCGAGCGTGATCTCGAGCACGGCGCCCCGGACCTCCACGCGCACGCCCTCCTGCCCTGGCGGATCGCTCATGGCTGCGGACCTTGCCACGCCGGGGCCCGCCGCGCCACGCCCGGCACGGCCCGGCCGCCCGGCGCGCCTGGCCGGGGGGGCGCCGTCGCTACCGTGAAGCCGTGAGCCTCAACCCCGCCCTCGAGGACGTCCGCTACTGCCCGCGCTGCGCGGCCGAGGCCGCCGTGCGTTTCCCGCGTTCGCTGGAGTGCCCGGCCTGCGGCTACCTCACGTACTTCAACCCCAAGCCGGTCGCCGCGGCGATCCCGCGCACCGGGTCGGGCGAGGTCGTGCTGCTGCGCCGCGCCTTCGATCCGAGCGCAGGACTGTGGACGTTCCCCGGCGGGTTCGTCGACCTCGGCGAGTCGGTCGAGGCCGCCGCCCGGCGCGAGGCCCGCGAAGAGCTCGCGGTCGACCTGGAGCTCACCGGCCTGGTCGGCGTCTACTCGCGGTCCGACGAGCGCGTCGTGCTCGTCGTCTTCTCCGCCCGGATCCAGGACGACCCGCGCGAAACCCAGGAGGCCGCGGAGGTCCGCGCCTTCCCTCCGGACGCGCTCCCGTGGGACGAGCTGGCGTTCTGGTCGACCGAGCAGGCGCTGCGGGATCACCTGGGCGTGCCGTCGCCCGCCTGACCGGCCGCCGCCCGCAATCCGCGCAGCTCGTACGCGCGCACCGCAGCGTCGAGGCTCGGGAAGAAGTCGTCGACGCCGATGATCTCGTGCAGCCCGTAGCGGCTGAGCTGCTCGTCCACGACGCCGAGGATCTCGGCGACGACCACCTCGATCCCCTCGCGGTCCTGGAGGTGCGCGCACAGCTCCGCCACGGCCTGCGCAGCGGTCGTGTCGATGTCGGGGACGGCCTCGAAATCGAGCACGAGCCACTGGGCCGGCGGGTCGGCCTGCGCCACCGCGGCGGCGGCGCGCTCGCGGAAGTGCTCGGCGTTCGCGAAGAACAGGCTCCCCTCGAAGCGGAAGATCACGAGGCCCGGGATGGTGGAGGCGGCAGGGTCGCGGGCGACGTTCACGTAGCCCTCGCCCCCCTCGCGCACGCCGAGCACGGCGCTCGGGGGCCGGGCCGCCCGCCGAATGACGTTGACGACCGAGAGGACCACGGCCACCAGGACGCCCTCGAGGATCCCCCACAGGGCCACGCCGAGCAGCGTGACCATCGCGAGCGCGAACTCGCTGCGCCGCCCGCGCCAGATCGCCCGCAGCTCGCCGACGTCGAACAGCCGCAGGGACGCCGAGATCACGACGCCGCCCAGGGCGGCGCTCGGGACGTCGGTGAGCAGGCCGGTGGCGACGAGCAGTACGACCGCGACCATCGCGGCGGCCGCGAGCCCGGCGAGCTGGGACGTCCCGCCCGACGCCGCGGCGACCGCCGTGCGCGAGGCGCTCGAGCTGATCGGGAAGCCGGCGCCCAGGCCCGCGCAGACGTTCGCGGCCCCGAGGCCGGCGAGGTCGCGGTTGGCGTCGACCTCGTAGCCGCCCTTGACGGCGAAGCCGCGCGAGGTGATCGCCGTGTCGGCGAAGGCCATCACCGCCACGGCCGCGGCGCCGGCGAGGAGCTGTCCCGCCTCAGACACCGAGATGCCCGGCACCGCGATCGACGGCAGGCCCGAGGGCACGGTCCCGACGACGGCCACCCCGTGCTCCGAGAGTCCGAGGACCGCCGAGGAAACGGTGGCCAGGACGACGGCGATGAGGACGCCCGGGATGCGCTCGTCCAGCCGCCGGGCCCCGAGGATGATCGCCAGCACCCCGCCGCCGATCACCATGTCACGCCAATTCGCGTCGCCGAGGTGCCGGGCGATCTCGCCGATCTGGGCCAGGAGCCCGTCGGCGTCGATCGAGATGCCCAGCACCTTCGGCAGCTGGCCCACGACGATCACGATGGCCAGGCCCGCCAGGTAGCCGGTGAGGACCGGTCGCGAGAGAAACTCGCCCAGGAACCCGAGCCCGACGGTCGCCGCCACGAGGCACAGCACGCCCGCGATGACCGCCAGGCCGGCGGCGAGCACGGCGTACTGGGCGGGGTCCCCGCCCGCCAGCGGCGCGACCGCGGCCGCCACGAGCGCCGCCGTCGAGGACTCGGGCCCGAGCACGAGCTGGCGCGAGGACCCCAGCAGGGCGTAGCCGACCAGCCCGAAGATCGTCGCGTAGAGGCCCGAGACCGGCGGCAGGCCGGCGACCTCCGCGTAGGCCATGCCCTGTGGCACGAGGATCGCCGCCACCGAGATCCCGGCGATGACGTCTCGGGGCAGGCGCTCACGCCGGTACCCCGCGAACGACGGCAGCAGCAGGCCGCCGGGGCCGACGCCCTTCACCCGCGCCCCCCGGATCCGATCTCCCTGCGTGCGCGCACGATGGCGGCCACCCTATGCCGGGCGGGTGACGGGTGTCACGTCCCGGCGGATCGCGCTCTGGTTGAATCCAGTTCAACACCGCGCGTGCGCGCGGTGTGATCCCAGAGGCAAAGGACCGACGATGAGCGCGACCGACACCACCCTCGAGCAGCCCGCGGAGGCCGCACCGGAGACGCCGCCGTTCTCCATGGAGCTCAGCCAGGACCAGAAGGACATCCGCGACTGGGTCCACGGCTTCGCCGAGGGCGTCGTGCGCCCCGCCGCCGCCGAGTGGGACGAGCGCGAGGAGACGCCCTGGCCGATCATCCAGGAGGCCGCCCAGATCGGCCTCTACTCGTTCGAGTCCCTCGGCCAGTTCTTCGCCGACGAGACCGGCCTGATGCTCCCGCTCGTCAACGAGGAGCTCTTCTGGGGCGACGCCGGCATCGGCATGTCGATCATGGGCACGACGCTCGCGGTCGCCGCGATCTTCGGCCAGGGGACCCCGGAGCAGATCGGCGAGTGGATTCCGCAGTGCTACGGCACCGCCGATGACGTGAAGGTCGCGGCATTCTGCGCCTCGGAGCCGAACGCCGGATCCGACGTCTCCGCCGTGCGCACGCGCGCGAAGTTCGACGAGGCCACCGGCGAGTGGGTCCTCAACGGCCAGAAGGCCTGGGCGACCAACGGCGGGATCTCCGACGTCCACGTGATCATCGCGACGGTCGACCCGGAGCTCGGCTCGCGCGGCCACGCCGCGTTCATCGTCCCGCCCGGCACGCCAGGCCTCACGCAGGGCACCAAGGTCAAGAAGCACGGCCTGCGGGCCTCGCACACGGCCGACGTCTTCCTCGACGACTGCCGCGTCCCGGGCGCCTGCCTGCTCGGCGGCAAGGAGCGCCTCGACGAGCGCCTCGCGCGCGTGCGGGAGGGCAAGAAGGGCAAGTCCCAGGCCGCCATGGCGACCTTCGAGGCCAGCCGGCCGACCGTCGGCGCCCAGGCGATCGGCATCGCCCGCGCCGCCTACGAGTACGCCCTCGAGTACGCGAAGGACCGGGAGCAGTTCGGCAAGGCGATCATCGAGAACCAGGCGATCGCCTTCGCCCTGGCCGACATGAAGCTCGAGATCGACGCCGCGCGCCTGCTCGTCTGGCGGGCCTCGTGGATGGGCCGGACCGGCCAGCCGTTCCGCAACGCCGAGGGCTCGATGAGCAAGCTCAAGGCCGGCGAGGTCGCCACGTGGGCGACCGAGCGGGCCATCCACATCCTCGGCGGCAACGGCTACACGCGCGAGTTCCCGGTCGAGCGCTGGCACCGCGACGCCAAGATCTACACGATCTTCGAGGGCACATCGGAGATCCAGCGCCTCGTGATCGCCCGGGCGATCAGCGGCGTGCACGTGCGGTAGGCCGGCTCGGAGCGGGGGCGCGGGCGGGTGCCGCCGCTCCCGCTGCGACTGCGACATCAGCGCCGCGGGGCAGGCTAGGGGCGAGTCCGGCGAGCTCCGGCTGGCCCTGGCCGCCCGCCAGGGCCTCGACGTCAACGGGGGCCGGGCCGAGGACATCGCGGCGGACGCCGAGCCGGCGACCGTCACGTGGAGCCGGGCCGGCCGCCTGCCCGAACTGCCCGGGCCGCGCTGCGTGCCGTTCGACGCCGACGTCGACTACGAGCGGCCGGAGCCGGTCGTCGTCGCCTGCATGGACGACGACGCGGACCTGCGGATCGCCAGCCGCCCCGGCATGGCACGCTGCGCGCCTGGTACCGCCCGCGGGCGGGCTACGTCGGCCGTCGGGCGGCGCGCGTGCCGGTCACGCCCAGCCACCGGGTACGCACTCGCGCGTACGGCGGCGACTTGCGCCGGGCCGGCGGCGATGGGAACATCGCGCCGCTCGCGGCCGGTGCCGTGGACGCCGCGGCACCGTGACGCCAGCCAGAGCCCGAAAGGATTCCGAATGACGACGCTCCGCATGACGCTCGCCGCCGCTCTGGCCGTCGCCGCGGCCCTCGCCGGGCCGCTCGCCGCGCCGGGCGCGGCCGCCGCGCCCGCGACGCCGGCGCCCGCCGCCTTCGCGGCCAAGAACGCCGACTGGACCGGGCACTGGACCTTCACCGACAACTGCATCAGCGGCGTGTCCGGGTGCCCGGGCGTCTATGTCTTTGAGATCGATCTCGTGCAGCGCGGCGGGTCGGTCACCGGCACTGGGACGCCGTACACCAGCACCGGGACCGCGTCGGGCCGGAGCTACACCTTCACCGCGAAGGGGTTTGGGGGCTACACCGCCACGTTCCGCATGACGCTGTCGTGCGACGGCACGTCGGCCACCGGCACGGCGACCGACAGCGACGGCCGGAAGTTCACGATCACCGCGCGGGGCAGCGGGAAGCCGGGGGCCCACGCGGCGGTCGGCCGCGTTCTGATCGGCGCGTGCCCGCTGGAGGACGAGAAGACCCAGGAGGAGAGGGACGCTGCCACCGAGCAGAAGCGGACGTGGGAGGATCGCTACATCTTCTGGGGAGGCCTCGCGGCGGCCTTCGGGGCGGGGGCGGCGGGTGCCGGGGGGACCGTCGCCGGAGCGCCGGCCGTTGGCCCCTTGACCTTCCTGGCCGTCAGCAACGGGCTCCTGGCCTGGTGGGCCAGCACCGAGGCGACCTACTGGGGCCGCGTCGCCGAGGATCCGCCGGACCGCAACTGGCGCCGGATCGCCCGGCCGGTCGCGACCCACCCCGAGCGGATCACGCTGCCCCGCACGCTCTCCAAGCGCACCCGCACGGCCGCGAGCGCGCTGATCGCCAACCAGCTGCGCAGCGGCGCCCTGGACCGCTGCATCGCCCAGGCGATCGACCGCGGCACCACCGCGCTGCCCAAGAACGCACGCACCGCCGCCCGCCAGTACACCGCCGGCGCCAAGTGCGCCCGCGAAAAGGCCCGCCGCACCGCCGCGATCCCCCGCCTGGTCGCCCCGCTCGTCCGGTTCCTGCGCCCCTACGACGCCCGGGTGCTCGCCGCCGCCGCGGCCGCTCCGCGCGGGGCGGCCTTCCGCCGCCTGATCGCCCGCAACATCGCCGCGCTCGGTAAGGCCGGCGGGCTCACGCGGGCCGAGCGCAAGGCCCTCGCCAGGCGCATCCTCACGGCACCCGCTCCCTCGCCCGCCGTGGCGCCCTCGGCCGCCCTGGCCCTCGCCGGCGCCCAGGCCGCCAAGCAGGCCGCGGAGACCCGCCAAGTCGCCCGCGCCCTCGCCGCCGCCGCCGGGTAGGAGCCGCGGGGCGTCGACCGTGACGGCTGGATGGGTACGCCATCGCGCGCATGGCGCAGGCTTGCGCCGGGGGGCGGCCGCAGTGAAACCATCGCCTCCGCGCTCGAGCCAGGCCGTCGCCACCGGGGGCACCGAGACGCCAGCCCGGGCCCGAAAGGACTCCAAGTGACGATGCCCCGCATGACGCTCGCCGGCGCCCTGGCCGTCGCCGCCGCGCTCGCCGGCCCGCTGGCCGCCCCCAGCGCCGCAGTGCCCGTGCCCGCCGCACCCGTCGCCTGGACGTCGCTGCACCCCGCCACGCCCGCGCGATCGGCCGCAACGGTCGTGCGAATCCGCCGCGAGAAGCTCAGCGCCCACTTCGTCCTCGCGACGCAGAACTACACGGAGCCGTGCTCGAACTGCGGCCCCGGGGGGACGCCGCTGGATCTCCAGCGGTGCAGCTGGGCGATCTTCCTCGAGTTCCCCGTGGTGCCCGGGGCGACCTCGTACCGCGCCGTCGTGCAGGACACCAACCCGCGGGTGAACACGACCTACGACCTCACGGGACCGCCGTTCTCGGATGACAAGGACGGATACAAGGCGCCGCCAGGCACGCACCGGTTCGGCGGGTTCACCGGCGGGTCGGGCCCCGCGCCCTGCTACAGCCTCTCCGACTTCAAGGGCCGCTTCATCCTGAAGAAGGCGTTCGTGACGACCAAGCAGTACTGCGACGTCGCGGGGGCCCGCGGCGCGGCCGGCCGTGTTCTGATCGGCGCGTGCCCGGAACCGCTGGAGAAGGAGAAGACCCAGGACCAGAAGGACGCTGCCACCGAGCAGAAGCGGATCTGGGAGGATCGCTACATCTTCTGGGGAGGCCTCGCGGCGGTCTTCACCGGGGCCACGGCCTACGCCGGCTCCAACCCCGTCACGGCCCCTGCGGCCGGCCCCCTGGGCTTCCTGGCCGCCGGCAACGGGCTCCTGGCGTGGTGGGCCAGCGCCGAGGCGACCTACTGGGGCCGGGTCGCTGAGGATCCGCCGGACCGCAACTGGCGCCGGATCGCCCGGCCCGCCGCGACGCACCCCGGGCGCATCGCGCTGCCGCGCACGCTCTCCAAGCGCACCCGCACCGCCGCGCGCGCGCTGATCGCCAACCAGCTGCGCAGCGGCGCGCTGGACCGCTGCATCGCCCAGGCAATCGACCGCGGCACCACCGCGCTGCCCAAGAGCCCGCGCACCGCCGCCCGCCAGTACGCCGCCGGGGCCAAGTGCGCCCGCGAAAAGGCCCGCCGCATCGCCGCGACCCCCCGCCTTGTGGCTCCGCTCGTCCGGTTCCTGCGCCCCTACGACGCCCGGATCCTCGCCGCCGCCGCGGCCGCTCCGCGCGGGGCGGCCTTCCGCCGCCTGATCGCCCGCAACATCGCCGCGCTGGCCAAGGCCGCCGGGCTCACGCGCGCCGAGCGCACGGCCCTCACCAGGCGCATCCTCACCGCACCGGCTCCCACGCCGGCGGTGGCGCCCTCGGCCGCCCTGGCCCTCGCCGGCAGCCAGGCCGCCAAACAGGCCGCCGAAACCCGCCAAGTCGCCCGCGCCCTCGCCGCCGCCGCAGCCGGCAGGTAGGCCCGCGGGATCTACCGGCCGGCGGCCCGGCGGTACCGGCGCACCGCCAGCGGCGCGAACACCGCGATGATCGCCAGCGACCAGGCCACGGCGCCCCAGACGTAGTTGCCCGCCGGCGCGCCGACCCACAGGTGCCGCATCGCGTTCACGACGATCGTGAACGGGTTGATCTCGGCGAACCACTGCAGTCCGGCGGGCATCGAGGCGACGGGCACGAAGGCCGAAGAGATGAAGGTGAGCGGGAAGACCGCGATGAACCCGACGGAGTTCGCCGCCTCGGGCGACTTCACGATCAGGCCCAGCAGGGCGAAGACCCACGAGAAGGCGTAGCCGAAGAGCAGCAGCAGGACCATGCCGCCGATGATCTCGCCGACCGACGTGCTGAACGAGAAGCCGATGATCAGGCCCGTGACGATCAGGATCGTCATCGAGATCGCGTTCGTGACGATGTCGGCGGCCGTCCGTCCCGCGAGCACGGCAGGCCGCGCCATCGGCAGCGAGCGGAACCGGTCGATGAGGCCCTTGCTCAGGTCCTCGTTGAGGCCGATCGCCGTCACGAACCCGCCGAAGGCGATGTTCTGGACGATGATCCCGGGGATCAGGAAGTCGACGTAGTCATAGCCGGGCGTGACGATCGCGCCGCCGAAGACGTAGACGAACAGCAGCACGAACATCACCGGCTGGACGGTGAAGGCCAGCAGCAGGTCGGGCGCGCGCGGCAGCCGGATGAGGTTGCGCTCGGCGATCACCAGGGTGTCGGAGACCAGGCGCCTCATGCCGCCTCCTCGCTCTCGTCGCCGGCGGGCTCGGCGGCGTGGCCGGTGACCGAAAGAAAGACGTCGTCGAGGGTGGGGCGGCGCAGCGCGAGGTCGTCGACGCCGATCCCCGCCTCGTCGAGGCGGCGGACGGCCTCGACGATCGCGCCGGTGCGGCGCCGCACCGTCAGCCGCACGGCATCCGTGTCGATGCTCACGGGCTCGTCCGACATCGCCGCCAAGGCCTCGGCGGCCGGGCCGGCAGCGGCCGGGTCGGCCAGGCGGACCTCGAGGCGCTCGCCTCCGACCCGCGCCTTGAGCTCGTCCGACGTGCCCTCGGCGATCACCTTGCCGTGATCGATGACCGCGATCGTGTCGGCCAGGCGGTCGGCCTCGTCGAGGTACTGGGTCGTGAGCAGCACGGTGGTGCCCTCGGCGACGAGGCCCTCGATCGTCTCCCACAGTCCCAGGCGGCTGCGGGGGTCCAGGCCGGTCGTGGGCTCGTCGAGGAAGAGCACCGGCGGGTTGGCGACCAGCGCCGCGGCGAGATCGAGGCGGCGGCGCATGCCGCCGGAGTAGGTCTTCGCCGGCCGCTTGGCCGCGTCGAGCAGGTCGAAGCGCCCGAGCAGCTCCTGGGCGCGCCGCTTGGCCGCGGCCCGGCCCTCGCCGTAGAGGCGCCCGACCATGATCAGGTTCTCGGCGCCGGTGAGGTTCTCGTCGACCGCCGCGTACTGGCCGGCGAGCCCGATGCGGGCTCGCAGCGCGGCGGCGTCGCGCACGACGTCCAGCCCGGTCACCTTGGCGGTGCCCGCGTCGGGCTTCAGGAGCGTCGTGAGCACCCGGACCGCCGTGGTCTTCCCGGCGCCGTTGGGACCCAGGAGGCCAAGCACCGTGCCCGTGGGCACGGCGAGGTCCACGCCGTCGAGCGCCTGCACGTCCCCGAAGGCCTTGCGCAGCCCGGTGACTTCGATCGCCGGAGCGCCCGCCGAAGGCGCAGCCCGATCCGCGACCGCTGATGTCCCCGCTTCAGTCGGCATGGCACGAACCGTACGACATCGCGCGGCCCGGCCGCCGCCCCGGCTGCAGGCGGGCGTCGCTCCCCTGACGTTCCCGTCAGGACCCGTGGCCGGCGTGGGCGGGAGCGACGCCCCCGCGCTCCGGGGCCGAGCGCTCCAGGGCATCCCAGCCGATGTCGCGCTCGCGCGCGGCCTCCTCGGCCTTGACCCCGCCGCGCAGGCCGAACAGGCGCTTGGCGTACAGCAGATACGCAACGATCGCCACGTTGATGACGAGCGCGCTGATCTTGAATGGCGAGATCTTGCGCGAGAGCTCGTAGATCTCCAGGGGCAGGAACGACGCGGTGACGATGAGCGTGAGGTACTCCGCCCAGCGCTTCTGCAGCCACAGGCCAACGGCCTCGACCCCTTCGATGATCGCGTAGCCGGACACGGCCAGCCCGAGGAGGTGCAGCGTCCCGGACTTGAGGGTGAAGGCCTCGTCGAGCCAGTGGGTGATGCCCGTGTCCCCCGTCTTCACCGGGCCGCCGCCGAACCCGCCCTGGATGTCGGCGAGGACCTTGTACACGGTGTCCTTGAGGTCAGAGCGATTTGCCGCGAACAGGAAGATCGCGGCCGCCAGGACGCCGAGCGCGAGGAAGTGCACGGCCCGGTTGATCGCGATGAGGCGCAGGATGATCTTGTCCCGCAGCGGCCGCCCCCGGAGCGGAAGGCGGATCTCGGCGCGTTCAGGCGGGTGGTCGCGGGCCGGCGCCTTCGGGGCCTCGAGCGGCAGCCACGAATCGCAGCGCAGGCAGCGGTGCCAGCGGACCCCGTTGACCTCGCGGGCGACGAGCGCATCCTCGGCCCGCAGGCGGGCGGCATCGATCCCCACGAGCTCGTGGCCGGCCACGCCGCAGGAGAGCAGCTCCCAGTGGAAGCGCGGGACGAACCGCCGCGGCTTGACGGTGCCGGGCAGGACGACGTCGGGCTCGGGCTCTTCGGTCGTGGCGGCGATGGCGGGACGGTATCCGACAGGGATACGATCGGCCGCATGCCCGATCCGTCCGGCCCCGCGACCCCCGAGGAGTACATCGCGAGCCTCGACGAGCCGCGCCGCGGCGACATCGCCGCCCTCGACGAGCTGATCCGCGCCACCGCCCCGGACCTCGAGCGCCACGTGCGACCGGGCATGATCGGCTACGGCCCGTACCACTACCGCTACGCGAGCGGTCGCGAGGGCGACTCCTGCGTCATCGGCCTGGCCAGCCGGGCCCGCTCCATCTCGCTCTACGTGCAGTGCACGGTGGACGGCCGCCACCTGGCCGAGACCTACGCGGACCGGCTGCCCGCCGCGGACATCGGAAAGGCCTGCGTGCGCTTCAAGCGGCCCAGCGACCTCGACCTCGGTGCGCTGCGCAGCCTGATCGCCGAGGCGGCCCGCCTGCCGCCGGCCGGGGCGGCGTAGGCGCGATGCCGCGCACGCGGCGGGTCAGCCCGCGACGAACGTCCGGGTGATCGCGGACCGGCTGGACCCCAGCGTGGCCGGGTCCGTGAACGTGGCCGCCAGCGTGCCGCGGGCCCGGGCGCCGCGGCGCCCGAGCGCCCGGCGCCCCGCGGCCGTGAGCCGAAGCGTCACGGTGACCGCGCCCCGGCGGCGCACCGCGGCGCGGCCGCGGGCAAGCGTGACCGTGCGGCCGCGGGCCCGGCGGGTCAGCGCGACCTCGAGCCTCCCCTTCCCGGGCACGGCGAACCTCGCGGTGATCTTCCCGCCGCTGGCCGCTGCGGCGCGCAGCCGCGCCCGGCCTGGATCCCGGACCACCCGGTAGGCGACCGTTGCCGTCGCCGTGTTGCCGGCGACGTCGGTGGCCACGGCCCGCGCCACGTGACGCCCGATGGTCGCGGGCACGCCAAGGAGGAAGCAGCTCGCGAGGCCGGACGTCGCGTCCGAGGAGCGGCAGCGCACGGTGCGCGGGGCCGGAACGGCAGACCGCGCGTAGATGCGGCTCGTGAGCCTGCTCAGCCTCGGCGCGGCCGGCGGGGCGGCATCCCGCTTGACGGTGACCGCAGCCGACGCGGGCCCGCCGGCGCTCAGGGCCGAGCACGGCAGCTGCGGCCTGCCGTCGCTCGCGACGGTGACCGGAGCGCAGCCGCCGGTCGTCAGGACGGGAGAGCCGGGGTCGGCGACCGCCCAGGCGACGCTCACGTTCCCCCGGTACCAGCCGCTGCGCCCCGTCGGGGCGGCCGGACTGAGGACCGGCGCGACCGACGGCGGGGTCGCGTCGAGCGTGCGCGCCATCACCCGGTCGGCGAGGACGAACCCCGCGCCGCAGTCGCTTGCCGGCGTCGACCCGGCGGCCGGCTCGCAGGGGATCGCGCTCGCGGGCTCGGTCATGAGGGCGTAGACGAGGTCGACCGGCAGCGCCGGCTTGCGGGAACGCACGAGCGCGGCGATGCCGGCGGCGCTCGGGGCGGCGGCGCTCGTGCCGTTGAAGACCGGCTTGAACGGATTCGTGCCGGCCAGCAGCGAGAACGTCGTCGCCACCCGGTCGGCTGCCGCGAGTTCCGGCTTGGCCCGGACCTCGGCGGCGGGCAGCGCCGCACCGGCCGGCGAGAACAGGCGCGCCTTCGGCCCCCGGGAGCTGAACGGCTCCGGCGTGTTGTGCCCGGAATCGGCGGCGTCGATCGCCGCGACGGCCATGGCACCGCGGGCCGCGGCGGCATCGGGGTTGACGGTGTCGGAGTTCGTGGCGTACTCGCCGATGGCGAACTCGGGGAAGTTGCCCCGGGCGATCGACTTCATGAACGGCGAGCGAACGCTGCCGGCGTTGCGGCGGATCCGGAGGCCCACCTCGATCGCTCCCGCCGAGGTGTTGACCCACGTCACGGTCTCGCGGGGAATGCCGGTCGTGGCGTTGGAGTCCGACCCGCCGGTCACCGTTCCGGGCAGCGCGGCCCCGGCGCTCCGCACGAGGAGGGCATCGAGATCGGTCGCGCCGGGCACGCCGAAGGGCTCGGCCCACTGGAGCACGACGGTCAGGAACTTGCCGGCGGGGACCGTGGTGACCGTCTGGACGGTGTCGCCGCCTGCGAAGTCGTGAAAGCCGGCGCCGTTGTCGGCGTAGCCGCCCTCCCAGCTCTGGCGGGCCCGGTTGCCGGCCGACGCGAAGTAGGCGACGCCGGCGGCCTTGGCCGCGTCCACCGCCTGGCTCACCGCGCCGTCCTGGAAGAACGGCTCGTCGAGGTAGAAGATGTCGTCGGCGATGACCTGGACGCCGCTGGCGACGAGCTGGCGGATCGAGTCGGCCTTCCCGACCGGCCCGGTCTTGACGGCGCCGTTGCCGGACCCCGAGGCGAAGAGGATCCGCGCGAGCCCGGGCGCCTCGTCGTAGACGATCTCCGCCATCGCGCGGCCCTCGTCGATGACGTTGGAGGAGGAATCGTCCTTCAGCACGACCAGGTTCGGGCTCGCGGGCAGGTCGTTGGTCGCCTGCGATCCCGCGACACCAGTGCCGACCTGGTTGATCGAATCGGAGATCACGCCGACGGAGATCCCCGCGCCGGTCGTGCCGGCAGCGGCCTGCGCCGCGGCGAGGTTGTGCGAGCCGACGCCGCCGGAGGTCTGGGCGCCGATGTCCGCGCCTGTCCCGAGGCCGGGCGTCTCCGCCGGAGCCCGATCGGCTCCGCCGCCCTGGACGGGGGTCACGGCGCGCACAGCACCGATTCCCGCTGCGCGCCCGACGGCGCCAAGCGGCAGGTAGCCCTCGACCATGCCGGTCGGCGCCGCGTCGGTGGCACCGGTCACCCGCATGCCCGCCGCAGCCAGGGCGCGGGCGGCGGCGGACGCAGGCTTGGCGACGTCGACGTCCACGAGCGCCTGATTCGAGCGGTTCACGACGACCCCGGCCGCGGCCGCGGGCGCCGCCACGTCCTGCCCTTGCACCGTTCGCGCACCCAGCTCCGCCAGGCTTCCGGACACCTTGCGCAGATCGTCATAGCGCCGGGCGCCGGCCTGCGCCGGGTCGCCGCCCAGCGCGCCGACGAGGCGGGCGAGCGGCGGCGTCACGCGGGCCGCGTCGGCCGCCGGCGCAGCCGCGCACCCCAGCGCAAGTCCGATCGCCAGCCCCCGCCCTGCGCGTGCCGCCGTGCGTCCCATCCCGCCTCTCGTGGTCGAGTGGGCCTGGACTCTATGAGGCCATCCGGCCGGGCGTCACGGGCCGGCGCCCCAATGTGGACGGGTTGGCGGGCGCGTGGCCGGCCCGGAAGGGAGCATGCGCCGCGGCGCCGAGGCTGAGGTTCAGCCGCCCAAGGCGGCCGAACCTCGCGCTCGAGCCCGTCCCGGGGGCACCGGACCGCTACGACGGCGCGGGAGCCGGCGCCGACCGCCGGCCCCAGCGCCGCCACGCCTCGACGCCGAGCAGGACGACGGCGGGCGGAATCGTCGCGGGCAGGGAGTCGTAGACGAGGAAGAGCTGGTCCCAGGCCAGGGAGACGGCCACCATCGCCACCGCCGCCGCGGCCTGGGGGCCGCGCTCGGCAGCGAGAATCCCGCCGACCACCGCGGCGGCGAAGAAGTCCCCGTACCCCATGCCGGCCAGCCCGAAGGCGGCGGACTGGAGCTGCGGCAGCCCGCCGCCGGGCGCCGCCGCCACCAGGACCGCATTGGACGGCTGCAGGCTGTCGGAGAAGACGAGCACCGCGTCAAGGACGGCCATCGCGACGACGCCGACCTTCAGGAGCGTCAGCGGCGCCGCGCCCGCGAGCAGCCGCCCGAGCGTGACGGCGGAGCCGGCGATGAGGACCGTCCCCGCTGCCTGGCCGGCGCGGGTGTCGGGCGCCCCCCACGCAAGGGCGAGCAGCGGTGCGGCCAGGACCGCGAGCCACGGTCGCGCGCCGCGCGCCGCCCAGCCGAAGGCCAGCGCGCAGCCCGGCGGGACGAGCAGCAGCGCGAGCCAGGTGAGGACGTCCGCCGTCCAGGGCAGCACGGCAATCACCCCGACCACTAGGCCGAGCGACAGCGGCAGGACGAGGGCCCAAGCGCCCGTCCGGAACCGCGCAGCCCACGCCGGCAGCCCAGCCGCCGGCAAGGCCACGCACGCCGCCTGGGCCGCGGTCAGGGCGAGGTTGTCGGCGGAGAACCACACGCGCCGATGGTGCCAGGACGGCGGCGGTCAGGCCGCAAACCGGGCCCGCGACCGGGCCCGCGCCTTGGCCGCCTCGGCTTCGCGGTCCTTCGGCGGCGCCGACGTGGTGAGGCTGTCCAGCAGGCGGCCCGTGGCCGCGGCGATCTCGTCGACGGCGTGCGCGAACGGCTCGGCGTTCGCCTGGGACGGCGTGGTCGAGCCGCTCACCTTGCGGACGTACTGGAGCGCCGCCGCGCGGATCTCGTCCTCGGTGGCGGGCGGCGCGAAGTTGTGGAGGGTGCGGATGTTGCGACACATGGCCGCAGGGTAGCGGTGACCGCCCGGAGGGCGGCCCTCACACCGAGTCGGCGGCGGTCACGGTCACCTCGACGCCGTGCACCGCACTGCGCTCCCCCATGTCCGCCTTGGCCCCGGCGTTCAGCACGTTGACGTTCGCGCGGCGGAGGGGCGTGGTCAGCCGCATCTGCGGGTCGAGGAAGGCGCCGTTGTACCCGGTCGCGCACTTGCGGCACAGCTTGCCTCGGCTCACCGGACGTTCGGGATCGCCGCGCACCCGGTCGATGGCGCCGTCGCGTCGCAGGACGAGGATGCCGCAGGCGTCGTAGCAGTCCCGCGGGCACGTCGTTCGGATCGCGTCAGCCGGAGCCATCCGCCGACGCTAGATCGGCGCATC
>WBZU01000361.1_pt1 | contig 40756 bp, 39 predicted proteins | sample 5204311 | NCBI WGS metagenome assembly WBZU01 (sample SAMN12344359, study PRJNA552823) | activated sludge metagenome | biome: Activated sludge suspended growth; feature: Nitrification reactor; material: Wastewater; isolation source: activated sludge from nitrification reactor of wastewater...
CGTACACTGATGGCCGACCACGGGGAGTGGCGCAGTCTGGTAGCGCACCCGGCTGGGGGCCGGGCGGTCGCAGGTTCAAATCCTGTCTCCCCGATCTTCGAGAGCCCCGGTCCTGCCGGGGCTTCGTGCCTTCCGGGCCGGTGTGGTTCCGCGCACGGGGTCCAATTCGGGGTCCATTTCCAGCCGGGGGTGCTCGCTGCGCTGGGCCGACTGAGGGGTATGCACGAGCAGCTTCCCCTGACCCCCGAGCACCGCCTCTCACGTCCTCCCAGTGGCGCTGAGGCGCTGCTCGACGCGGTCGCTGTCGGCCAGTGGCTCGGGGTCACCACGTCGTGGGTCTACGCCGAGACCCGCGCGGGCCGGCTGCCGCACATCTGCGTCGGGCGCTACTACCGCTACCGGCCCTCGAGCATCGAGGCGTGGCTGTGCGAGCAGGAACGCCGATGACCGCCAGACGCGCCTACGGGACGGGATCGCTGATCGAGAAGCACGGGGCGTGGTACGGGCGCTGGCGCACGCCCGACGGGCGGCGCCTGAGCCGGCGCGTCGGCCCGGTCCGCTCGCCGGGGACCGACCTCGGGCTCACGCGACGCCAAGCCGAGGCGCAGCTGCGCAAGCTCATGCTGGTCGAGGAGGCGCGCCCCACACCGCCGGCGGCCGGCCGCCACACCGTCGACGATGCAGCCACGGCGCTCATCGAGCACAAACGGGTGCAGGGCGTCAGCCGCAGCTACCTGGCGACGCTCCAGGCAGCGCATCGCCGGCACTTCGGTCCCGTGCTCGGGTCGACCGCGCTGCGCAAGGTCCACCGGCGCGATGTGGAAGCGATGAGTGCGCAGCTGTTGGCTCGCGGCCTCTCGCCCAAGACGGTGTCGAACACGCTGAAGATCCTGCACGGCGTCTTCGAGCACGCTATCGACCTGGAGTGGACGGCGGACAACCCCGTCCGGCGCGCCGCGCGTCCGCGGCACGTGCGCGAGTCCGACCCGGACCTGCGGTTCCTGACGCTCGAGGAGCTCGAGGCGGTGCTACGCGCGATCCCCGACGATGTCGTCACCCGTGAGCCGAAGCCGTTCCGGACCGGCCGCCGCGGCCCGTCGCCCCCGCCGCCACCCGACGTGCTGGGACCGGTCCTGCGCGTGATCGTCCTGACCGCGGCCTTCACCGGCCTGCGCCAGGGCGAGCTCCTTGCGCTGCGCTGGCGCGATGTCGACTGGCCGATCCAGCGCATCCGCGTCCGGCAGACCTGGCGGCGCACGGAGTTCTCGGCCCGTGGGAAGAGCGACCTCTCGACACGCAGGTCGGTGCCGATGGCCGATCGCGTCGTCGCCGAGCTGCACGACTGGTCGCAGCGCACTCACTACGGCGGCGACGAGGACCTTGTGTTCGCCCACCCGCTGCTCGGCCGCCCGCTCGACGGCGCGAAAGTCACCCGGCGCTTCCAGCAGGCATGCCGCGATGCCGGCGTGCGCGTCGTGCGCTTCCACGACCTGCGCCATACGTTCGCGACGCGGCTTGCCTCGTCGGGGGCGCCGCTGCGCGCGATCCAGGAGTTCCTCGGCCACGCCGACGCGAAGACCACGCAGATCTACTCGCACTACGCGCCCAGCGAGCACGAGCTCGGCATGGTCAACGCGGCGTTCACCGCGGAGCGCCCGCGTCGACCGGCCGCATCACCCGCGATGTCCGGCGCGCCGGTGCAGGGATCAGAGCTCGGGCCCTGAGAGCTCCCGCCCAGCTGGCGGTCCGTGGTCGAGCGCGAGCGTCTTGGCACGCGACCTCGCCAGGAGCGACTGCAGCGCCTCGGCGACCGGGTCGGGCTCTGGTTCGAGCCCGGGGAGCGGTCGGGCCTCTTGCGCTTCGGAGTGCAGGTAGAAGTGGGCCTCGTGGCGGTGGCGGGAGAGGGCGGTGTAGCCCCATTCGCGGTAGAGGTCTTCGGAACCCAGGACGAACGCGTGGTCCACGCTGGCGCCCTGCAGGGCGTGAGCGGTGGTGGCGTAGGCGTGGTCGAGATGGCCTCCGTCGAGGTAGGCGGCGTCGAGTGTGGTTGGCTCGCCAGCGTCGGGCTGGACGACGAGTGAGCGGCGCTCGAGGTCGATGCTCAGGACGCGGCCACGGGTCCCGTTGGTGACCTGGAGTTCGTGGTTGTTGCGGCGGGCCAGCACGCGGTCGCCTGCCGCGAAAGCCCGATCGCCGACGGTCAGTTCCTGGTCGCCGAGGCGTTGGTCGGCGTGCATGCGCTGGCGGGCGCGCTGGTTGAGGTCGGCGACGTCGCTGCGGCGGTGGGCGATCATCACGGCGTCGCTTTCGGTCTTGGCGTGCTGCCACCAGTCGTCGACGATCCGCTCGCGGAGCTTGCCGGGGGTCGGTGCGGTGTGGACGCGCCCGTGGTCGCGGTAGGCGCGGGCCCAATCGTTGATCTTGCCGTGGCGCAGCGCGGCCAAGGCCTCGCGGTCCCACTCGTGGTGTTGGCGGCGCACGCCGCGCAGTTCGAGCGCGCCGATGCACTTGCTGATCCCGGCAAGCGCGCCGCCGGCGTCAATCTCCGGGAGCTGGCGGTCGTCGCCGACCAGGACGAGCTTCAGGTCGGCCTGCTCGGCATGGCGGGCGAGTTGGGCGATCGCGCGGGTGCCGACCATCCCGGCTTCATCCACCACAAGCACCTGGCACGGCTCGGGTGCCCAGCCTTGGCTGAGGTCGCCGAGGAGCTTGGCGATCGTGATCGACGGGATCGCGGTCTGCTCCTGCAGCTCGCGCGCCGCACGGGCGGAGAGCGCGCACCCGACGACGTGCTGGTCTGAGGCCTGCCAGGCGGCGCGGGCGGCTTCCAGCGCGTAGGTCTTTCCGGTGCCGGCGGCGGCCCGGAGCACGTGAACGCCGTCACCGCTGGTGGTGAGCGCACGGACGGCGGCCCGCTGCTCGCCGGAGAGCTCGGGCCGCTGGCTCAGCTCGTGGTCGACGTGTGCAGGGTCGGCGACCACGACGCCGGTGCCGAGCCGCTGCCTGGCGCTGTCGATGAGGTCCTGCTCGGTCTGCAGCATCGAGGGCGTGCTGTACCGCGCACCGCTCGTCGGGCTCGGCCTGGCCTCCTCGAGGAGAGCGGCGTGGGGGGAGGCCAGCCAGCGGTCGGTGAGCCGCTCGATCCGCCCCACGCCCGCGCCGGCGGGGTGGCGCTCGCACCAGGCGCGCAGCACGTCGCGGCGGTCGAACGTGCTCGACTCCTTGGTGACGCCGGTCATCCCGCCGATCGCCCGCGCCGCGAGATCAAGGTCTGGGCCGGCATCGACCCAGCGGCGCTGCGGCAGCTGCTCGAGGCGCTCGGCGGTCAGGCCGTGCTCGGCGGCGCGCGCCCGCCACTCCGCGCGCAGCCGATCCACCGGGACCGAGTAGTCCTTGCGGCGACGGGTGTCGAGGGCGGACGTGCGTGTCGCCTGGCGTGTGTGTTCGCCGCGCTCGGCCAGGCGCTCCTCGATCTCCGCCCGGCGGCGTGAGAAGTGCCGCAGGACCGGCTCGTCGATCCCGCGGATCTCCGCCGCGCCCTTCTCGACCGGCCCCCACGCGACCCGCAGCTCACGGGTCAGCTCCTCGCGCAGCGCGCACTGGTACAGGTAGCCCGCGGTCTTGGCGTGGCGATGCATCGCGCGGCTGTCGAGCGTCGACCAGCGCCCGTCCGCGCGCGTGGTGTTCGCGACCACCGCGTGCGTGTGCAGCTGCGGGTCGCCGGCCCGGCTCGTGCGGTGGCGGAACAGCGCGGCCACCAGCCCGTCGCCGCGCTCGAAGCGACGGCCGGCCTTCCCGCGGCGGGTGAACGTCGCCTCCCGCTCGAGATAGCCCAGCGCCTGGCGCACGGCCTCGTCATGCGCTTCGCGAACCGCCGCCACGACGCGCTCCTCAGCCACACCGAACAAGACCGAAACGGACTTTGGTGCACTGAACGTCAGATCGAACCCGGCCACGTCGTGGCTGCCCTGCACCCCTCGCAGACGCGGCCCGCCGCTCGGCGCGCGGCCGCCGAGCAGCGCCGCGAACGCCTCGTCATCGACGCGGCCCTCGAGCCCGAGCACCCTAGCGCCGGCCCCGGCCCACGCGCCCGGCGCCTCACCCGAGCCCTGGTAGTAGTCCTCGCGGCCCCTGGCGACCGCGTCGGTGTAGTACCTGCCGGCCTCCGGCGTTCCAGCGAGCTTGCCGATCGACAACACACTCCTCAGTCGCACGAGGCGGTCGACCACCCCCCTGCACCCCGAAGGGGGTGCCACTGTGTGCGCGGTGGTGCGTCTGTCCTGTGAGCGGCGGTCAGGGCGTCCGGTCTGGTCGTCGGGAACCGGTTCGGGCGGTACGCTTCGGCGCGTGAAGCGCCGTCGTGTGACGATCGATCTGGACCAGGAGGTCGCGGCTCTGCTGGAGGCGTGCGCCGCTGAGGCGCATGTCAGCGAGGGCGAGGTCGTCGAGCGGGCGGTGCGGGCGCTCGATCTGCGCGCGCTCGTCACACAGATCCGCGAGCGCAGCGATCTCGACGAGGACGCTGCAATGCAGCTGGTGGCCGAGGAGCTCCGCGCGGTACGGGCCGAGCGCGCAGCGTGATTCGCGTCGTCGCCGACGCGAACGTCCTCATCTCCGCCGCGCTGGCCCGCTCACCGACCGCTCCCTCGGCGCTCGTGCTCGACGCGGCGCTCGACGGCCGCATCGAGCTCGTCAGCTCACCGTCGCTGCTCGCCGAGATCACGTCGGTGCTCACTCGTGAGCGCCTGCGACGCTACCTCTCCCTGGATGAGGCCGAGCGCTTCGTCGCCGACCTCGCATCGCAGACCGCGCTGAGCATCGACGCGCCGAAGCCGCACCCGGCGATCTGTCGTGACCCGGCCGACGACTACCTGGTCGCCCTCGCTCTGCACGCCGGCGCCGAAGCGATCGTCACCGGCGACCGCGATCTCCTCGAGCTCACCGATCCACCCGTGGCAGTGCTCACACCCCGAGCCCTCGTGGAGCGACTGAACACGCAGGCGTGAGCGACACCGGCCGACGCGGATCAGCTGCCCCGCCGAAGGCGCACCGCACCGTTCGGCGCACGCCTGCTTTTCGTCCGAAGCGATAGTGGTCACAAGCAGCTGGGCTCGCGCATAGTGCTCAGTGAATGGTGAACGACGAACAGCTGCTGCTGGCGGCGCAGGGCGGGGATGGCGAGGCGTTCTCGCTGTTCTACCGGCGCCACGTGCCGGCGGTCACGGCGTTCATGCGCAAGCGTGTCGGTTCTGCGGAGCTGGCGTTCGATCTGACCGCTGAGACGTTTGCCGCGGTGGTGGTCGGGCTCTCGGGTTTTCGCCCGGAGCGTGGGAGCGCCCGTGGATGGCTGTTCACGATTGCCGCGAACGAGTTGCGCCAAGCGTGGCGCAAACAGCAGGTCGCCGACCGTGCCCGACGGCGGCTGGCGATGGAACCGGTCGTTCTGGACGGCGTTGCGCTCGAGCGGATCGAGGCACTGTCATCCGAGGAGAAGCTGACCGCGGCGCTGGCTGCGTTACCTGACGACGAGCGCCGGGCCGTGCTCGCGCGGGTGATCGATGAGCGCGGTTACGAGGAGATCGCGGTCGAGATGCGCTGCTCGGCGGCCGTGGTGCGAAAGCGCGTCTCTCGCGGTCTTCAGCGCCTGAGGACCACAGCGGAGGAATCACCATGACCCAGGACCCCTTCGACGACCTCGAACAGCAGCTGAAGAACTCCGTCGCGCAGCGACGCACGCGTCGCGTACGCGTGTCCGGGCGCGCGCTCATCGCCGTCGCGGCGGCACTCGTGCTCACCGGTGGCGTCGCAGCCGGCGCGACGCTGCTCAGCCGCGACGCCGAGACGGCCGCGGTCAACCGTGCGCTCGCACGCGGCCAGAGCGCCGCGATGACCAAACCCGCGTGCGCTCTCACGACGCGCAACCAGGCGGGCCAGGTCGTCGCGGGCGCCCCCAGCGAAGCCGTGCTCTCCCAACTCGGCGTCTTCCGTCGCCGGCAGAGGCCCTCCGACCTCGAGCTTCCCCCGAAGTTCACCACCACGCCACCGCCCACCGGATCGGTCTTCCTGAAGAACTCCGTGCGAATCGCGCAGACCCCCGACGGCGCCCGGGTCGTGCTGTTCGTGACGCGCGGCCTGCCGCGCTTCCCCGGCACCCCGGCCGACCCAATCGCCTGCGCCACCGCAACCCAGAGCGAATCGATCAAGGCTGCCGCGAACGACAACGCGACCGTCCGCGGCCGCGTCGAGAAGATCACCACCGCACGACTCCAACGGGCAAGAGCCGTCGCCACCGGCGCCCGCGACTCGATCAACTTCGTCCAACTCACCTCCAGAGGACGGGTCGCCGGCGCCAGCGCCACCTACGTCAGCAGCACCGGCAAGATCCCCGCCCTGGCCAGCTACGGCCAAGGCAAGCTGAACGGACGTAGGACCGTGAACATCTCCGGGCTGGTTCCCGACGGCATCACAACCGTCCGGGCCATAGACCGCAGTGGACCGACGAAGCGCCGCGTCAGCCCGGTGACCGTAGTGGTCCACGACAACGTCTACTCCGTCGTCGCCTCCCAGCGCATGGGCCCGCGAGTCACGCTCGACTGGCGCAACACACAGGGCGAAGTCGTGCGGCGCGTTCACGTGCGCTACTGACGTGAACGGTGCAACGGCGAGCTGGTCGGTCACAGGACCGGTGGCTTGCGCAAGATGCTGGTGGTGAGCCCTGGTGACCCGATGCGACTGGTGGACGACGATGCGCTCCTGGCGCGGGTCGCCGAGGGCGACGCGGAGGCGTTCGCGGTCTTCTACCGGCGCCACCTCCCGGGAGTCGTCGGCTACCTGATGCGGCGAACCGGAGACCCGGAGGCGACCGCGGACCTTGCCGCCGAGGTGTTCGCAGCCGTCCTGGTCGCCGCGCCGCGGTACGGCGCTCGGGACGGCGAGGCGGCCGGCTGGGTGTTCGGCATCGCGCGCAACAAGCTGCTGGAGAGCCTTCGCCGGGGGCGTGTGGAGAACGCCGCCCGCCAGAAGCTGGGCCTTGCTGCCATCGCCCTGGAGGACGACGACCTGGAACGGGTGGTCGAGCTCGCCGCGAGTGACGAAGCGACCCAGGCATTGCGCCTGCTGCCGGATGACCAACGCGCTGCCGTCGAGGGACGGGTTCTCGACGAGGAGCCCTACCTGAACCTCGCCGAGCGACTGGAGTGCTCGGAGTCCGTCGTGCGTCAGCGGGTCAGCCGCGGGCTGCGCGCCCTACGCCACGAACTGGAGGAACCCTCATGAGCTTCTTCGACAGCGTCGAGCGGCAACTCCGCGAGGCGACCGTCGCCCAGGCCCGCGGCTCTCACGCGACGGTGTCGGGGTGGCGCGGTGCTCGGCCGCGCCGGCTCGGATTGCTGGTCGCGGGGGCAGTGCTGCTCGTCGGCAGCGGCACCGCCACTGCGGTCACGCTGCTGAGCAACGCGCCGGACGACCCGGACGACCCGGTGCCGACGAGCCCCACCGTGACCGCGAGGCCCGGCACGGTCCACCCGCTCTCTCGCGCGCAGCGGAAGGCACTGCAGGAGCGCGCTGACGCGAACGCGCCCATGCTGGATGCCGGCAGATGGTTCGCCGTGCTGAAGCGACCGCCGACCACCGCGGACCGGCCACCGGGAATGGAGAGCGTGCGGGGAGCCCGGCTTGCCGCCGGCACGCCGCAAGGGCGCGTGTACATCCGCGCGACCGCCCGGCGCACGTGCGTCATCTTCCTTCAAGGTACCCACGGACCGGCGGGCGCGACCGGCACTTGCGCGCCGACCCGCTCGGCGAGGCAGCGCGGCGTTGCGGTCGTCCTCCAGTGCCTCAAGAGCGGACCGCCGCAGCGCCGCATCTTCGCGGGGGTCGCCCCGGACGGAATCACGACGGTGACGGCGCTCCGGGCGGGGGCGCTGCAGGCCAGCACACCGGTACAGCGAAACGGGTGGGTCATCGACACACCCCAGCCCATCGACGAACTCCGCGCCGGACCCGTTCCCACACCGCTGCCTCCGGTCTCCTGCTGACGAAGTACTGGCGCTCGCTCTCGCCACGCCCTGCAAGTCACAGTTTCGGGCGCTCATGCACCTTCTTAGGTGTGAGAGGACGTCTTGGCGCTACGCGGTGAGGACATCAGTCGGCTGTACGAGCGGCATGCCGTGGCGCTGCTGCGCTTCTTCGCGGCGCGGACCTACGACCCGGACGTCGCCCTGGAGCTGCTCGCGGAGACGTTCGCGTCGGCGTTCGAGGACCGCGCGCAGTTCCGCGGCGGGCGGGGTCGACAGGAGCGCGCGTGGCTGTACGCCATCGCGCGCCACCAGCTCGGGATGTACTGGCGGCGCGGACGCGTGGAGCGCGCGGCGCTGGGCCGCCTCGGCGTGTCGCCGCGCTCGCTGAGTGACGAGGAGTACGAGCGCGTCGAGGACCTCGTCGCGTCGCGCAGTCTGCGTCGCCGCGTCGCCGCCGGACTCGCCGGCCTGCCGGACGAGCAGCGCGAGGCGGTTCGCCTGCGTGTTGTCGACGAGCAGCCCTACGACCAGGTGGCCGCTGCGCTGGGTATCAGCGAGCAGGCCGCCAGAGCACGAGTGAGCCGCGGCCTGCGCGCGCTGCGGCTCGCTCTCGAACCCCATGAGAGCCATGCCTGACCGCATCACCGACATCCACTCGCTGCCCGCCCTCCATGAACTTGGCACGCAGCTCGATGAAGCGTTCGCCCGCCACGAGGACCGCGGGCTCAGCACCGCATCCGGCGGTCGGACGCGTCGGCGGACGCGAAAGCTGTTGCCGTCAGTGGTCGGTGTGGGCGCGGCCGTCGCGGTGGCCGCCGTCGTCATCGTCAGCGGGCGGACCGAGCACCGAGCGTCCCCGGCAAGCGCAGCAGCTGCGCAGGCGCTGCAGAGCGCCGCCCGGGCCGCGGGGCGCTCGCACGCGCCGGTTCCGCGCGACGACCAGTTCTTCAACGTTCGGACCAGCGAGACCCTGCGCGTCGCACCGGCGGCCCGGCTGCCGAAGGCGACCATCGTCGTGGTCCGTCGGAGCTGGACGAGCATCAGCCGGCCCGGACGCGGGGAGGACATGCTGAAGAATGTCCGCTTTCCCACACCGTCTGACCAGGCGAAATGGGAGCGCGCGGGTCGTCCGCTCGAACAACTGACGCCGGCCATCGGCCGGCCGATGACGCTTTCCCCGCTCCGTCGCTACAAGTTCCCCGGGGGCGCCAAGACCCGCCAGCAGCTCATCGCCCTGCCCGACTCCCCCGAGTACTTGGCCCGGCTGATGGGCGCGGACACCGGGGCGTCGTCGCAGCGGCTGCTGCGACTCGTCTCGCCGCTGCTCTACCAGCCGCTGCCGGCGCATGTGCAAGCAGGGCTGTATCGCGCTATCGCGCTGGTCCCTGGTCTGCGGTTCCTCGGTGCCACCCGAGATGAGCTGGGTCGCGGCGGCGTCGCGGTCGCGGCAGGGTCTCCCGCAAGCCGCCTGGAGTTCATCTTCGACCCGACCACCGGCGCGCCGCTCGTCCAGCGCGAGACCGCCCGCGGCGTCGTGCTCAACCAGACGGTGCTTATCAGGCGAGCCGTGGTCAACGGCTTCTGACGTACAACCAGGGTCGAGCTTCGGTCACAACCGGGACACTCATCCGTGAATGAGGGTGATGCGGCGATACCGGCGCATGACGGACGCGCAGCTCTTGGCGGCCTCTCGGACGGACGGCCAGGCGTTCGGCGTCTTCTATGACCGTCACTTCGACACGGTGCTGGCCTTTGTGCGCGGGCGGGTCTCCCGGCCGGACGTTGCCCTTGATCTGACGAGTGAGACGTTCGCCCGTGCGCTGCAGGCGGTCCCCGGCTATGAGGACCGGGACGACGTGCCTGCCATCGGCTGGCTGCTGAGCATCGCGCGGAACCTGGTCATCGACGCCCAGCGTCGAGCACGAGTGGCAGACGATGCCCGTGTGAAGCTCGGGATGCGCGCGCTGGAGCTGACCGACGGTGACTTGGAGCGGATCGACGAGGTCAGCGCTCTGGGAAGCGAACGCGAGCGGCTCGCGGCGGCGCTCGCCTCGCTGCCGGAGGATCAGCGCCACGCCGTGCTGGCACGCGTCGCTGATGACGTCGGGTACCCGCAGATCGCCGCGGAGGTCGGGTGTTCAGAAAGCGTCGTGCGAAAGCGCGTCTCGCGCGGCCTGGCCTCGCTACGCGCAAAGCTCCAGGAGAGGATCTCATGACCTTCCAGGCATCGCGACAGCTGCGCCGCGAACTTGTTCGCGCCGCAGACGCCCAGGCTCGCGCTATCGGCCAGGCCCCGTCGCGCTCTCGCCGCCGCCGGTTTGTCGGTCTGCTCGGCGCGGTGGCCCTCGTCGTCGTTCCAGCAGGCGCGGCCGCGACTGGAGCCCTCCCCGTCAGGCTGTTCGACCCGTCGCCGCGCACCCTGGCCACAGCCGTTCAGGCCGATCAACGCAACGCGTTCAAGATCTTCGCGGAGCCGAGAACCGCAGCCGACGTCGTGCCGACCAAGGCCGCCTCGATGATCGGCGACTCGCAGCTCTCCGGGCGCAACCTCTCCCTCAGCCGCGCGATCAGCACGCTGACCGGCCGCGGGTGGGCCATCCCTGGCAACCGCGCCATCTGCCTGGCCGTGCCCGACCCGACCGACGGGTTCGGCATCACCTGCGTCAACACCTCGTATGCCCGCTCCTTCGGTGTGCTGTCGATGATGGCTTCCCCGTCCGTCCCCGGCGACGTGGACCTCACGTTGCTGCTCGCCAACGGGGCGTCCGCGACCGTCCGCGCAAACGACGGCTCATCCCGGCCCTTGGTCGCCGATCTCCGGGGCGTCGTGGCCGAGCGCCTGTCGCACGCCACCGAGATCACCATCGTCTCCCCGACCGGACAGACACGCTCAACCGCGATGCCGGTACCCCCGCAGGCGACCGACGCCTTCAAGGACGACGGTCGCCATACACGACCTGCCCACAGCGGCGGACTCACCGGGCTCTCGGCTCCCGTCTCCGCAGCGCCACCAGGAGTCGCGCCGAGTCTCTACGACAACTTCGCCATCCTCCGCCGGCCGAGGACGCCCGCTGATCAGCTGCCCGCCGGTAGCCCGCGCGGAACACCCGATCAATCACGCCTGGTCTCGCGGCGCTACGGCGTCAACGCGTGGATGGTCCCGGGAACCAAAGACGTCTGTCTCATCGTCAAGGCCACTGGACGACGCGGCACGGGCCGGTGGGGTGGCGGCGGATGCGGCCGAGTCGAAGATGACGCCACCTACAAGGCGGGCCTGCGTCCCATCGGCTCGGTCATGGTCGGCCCGATGAGCTGGCGCCCGCACCGGCTGCTCGTCACGCTGCTGCTGCCGGACGGCACCAGCGACGTGTATCTGCGCCGCGGAGCAATGATCACGCGAGAACTCGCCGTCGAGAACAACGCGGTGCAAGTCCGACCCATGTCCGCCACCAGCATCTGGTGGCGCGCGCCCGACGGATCCCAACAACACCTCGACTTCCGCTACCCCCGATCCAAGGACCTCTGAACCATGCTCGCTAGCCAAGAAGCATCCGACCTCGTGCCGACAGACCGATGCACGCGGGCTCGGTCGGCGCGCCGAAGCGGCGCGTTCGCCATCACGTGCGCCCTGCTGGCCCTGGCATCCGGGGCGGCTCGCGCATCGGTGATCACACCCGCGCCCGCGAACCCCGTACTGCGCGACTGCTCCCGCCACGAGGCGCTGACGGCGGCCTACTCCCACAAAGCCCTGACGCGTGCCCTCGCCCTCATGCCGCCTGACGTCGCCGACTACACAGCCTGCCCCGCAGCCATAACAAGTCAGATCGCCGGGCTAGCCGGTCACCGCGGAAAGCCTCAAGGCGGCGCCGTCATCAAGGACTTCCTCAAGCATCACGGCCTCCGCTTCTCGTACACCCGGACGACCCTCAAGGCCGCCCTGCGCCAAGCGCCCACGGACATCGAGCAGTACACCTACCTTCTCGCCGCGGTCCGCAGCCAGCTCGTCCTACGCGGCCGCTGACCACCGCAATGCCCGCTCTCGCTTCCCATGCAAAGCGACAGCGGGCGGAGGCGAGCACCGGGACCCTTGGCGCTCAAGGCGGCGGACGTGATCGCCGATGCGCTGTGCAGTGCCTGGGTGGCTCTATGACGCGCTGAGCGGGTTCGGGTCCTTCATGGATCGTGGTTCCACCACCGATTTCGTTCTGGTCGGTGTGATCGGCGGCTTTGGCCCCTTAATCTTGGTTGCTCTGCACGAGATCGGCCATGCGCTCGCTGCACGACTGCGGGGTCGGGCGGTTCACACCATCCGCGTCGGAGACAACGCGCTGCTCACTGTCCCGCTCGGGAGCATGAGACTGGAACTCGGCTGGGCCACAGGCAAGGGCGACGTCTTGGGCTACGTGCGGTTCGGGGCGCGGTACGCGACGCCGACCGACACACTGGTGATCGCGCTCGCCGGACCGGCGGCCAGCTTGATCAGCGCTCTGTTCTGTGCGCAGCTGTGCCTGCTGCTGATCCCGCACGGTGTCCTGGGCGCGATGTTCGGCCTGCTCGCGCTGCAAGGGTTGTTGATGGGCGTGGTCAATCTGGTCCCCAGAGGGCCTAGTCCGGGCATGTGGAGCGACGGATACTGGGCACGTGCCTCCTGGCAAGCGCGCCGTGCGGGCATCGAGCGATGGGGAGCGGCCCCGGCTCGGCGACCAGAGCCTTCAGGCTCCGTGGCACCGCCATCGGCTCAGCCACCCGTGACACCTGTCCAACCTCACTGACCTCGATCCGCAGGCCGACGGAGTCGGCGCCTACCAGCCAGCCCGCATCCAGCGGTCGTCCAAGTCCCAACTACCGAAGACGAGCAGCGGCTGTCGCTTTGCATGGAAAGCGACATGCGCGAGACGGCGCCAACGCCTCACGGTCCCCCGAGGAGCACATACACGCGGTAGTCACCGCTGCCGAGCGACCGGAAGATCCTCAGGTCCACCGCGAGGTAGTCGCATGGGGTCTTCTTGGCGGTGAACACCTGCGATCCGACGACTGGCGGTGCCCGGAACGTCGGGTGCTTCTGCTCCGGGAGCTGCGTGAGCCGCGACCCGCGCTCGTAGATCCGACCGCAGTAGTGCAGACGCGCGGGCTCCTGACCAGGCCAGCTGGCGTAGCGGGCCTGGTACGCGCCGATCACCAGAACGAGCACAAGCGCCAGGCCGACGACAGCAGCCCCGGCTGCCTTCTGCCTCACCGAGAAGGTCGCGGTCCTACTTGGCGGCCTGGTGTTCACGCAGCATCCCCACTTCCCCTCTGGACCGAGCGGCCGCCATGACGAGCCGCAGGGCGGCGAGCGTGACAGAGGTCTGATCAGAGAGCAACGAGGCTGCCTGGTAGCACTCGCCTCGCTACCGCTTTGGACGAGAAGCGGTAGCCGCCGGTGATGAAGATGGGCTCACGCCAGTGCGGCGTACGTACCGCAGAGCAGGAAGACGCCCAACAGGATCAGGCCGATACGAAGCAACATCGCAGGAAACGCGTTCCAGGCGTCAACCACGAACCGCGGCAGGAAGTCAGGGGTGGTCAGCTCCTTCATCCGCTCCTCAGGCAGCAGCGCGGTCCAGATCAAGCCGAGACCGAGACCTACACCAACAATGGCCGCCGCAAGTCGCTCCATTCAAGATGTCACTTCGGCGTAGAGCGGCTCCAGCCTGAGGTGAACGCACTGTCGCTTCGGTCGAACATCGGGAGAGCGGATCCGTGCCGAGCGTCCGACTCGCAAGAAAGCGCCTGGGATCCGTGCTACCTCGGAACTTGACCACCCGAGACGCGAGACCCACACTTCGCTACACGATGAAGATGGCGGCCGTGGTTGTCAGCGCGATGCTCACGTGTGGGGTGATGCTCACTGGCTGTGGCGGGTCCGATACTCGCGGCGCACGGCAAAACGGGGCTCGTACTCAAGCGAGCGACGGTCGTTTCGCAGTCCAACCGCCCAGCGCCGTGCCCATGCCGAGCGCGCTGAGCGACCACCGGCTGGACTTGCACGGGGCCTGGTTCATCGACTGTGGGAACGGCACCCAAGGTCGAGCCCCCGCGCACACGGTCCCGACAAGGGCCACCAAGGCGCGCTACTGCATGACGTACCGGTAGCTGTGCGCGCGCTTTCGCTTCGGACGAAAAGCGAGAGCCCTCGCCCGCGCTCGCCTTGCATGGAATGTCATGACCGGCGAGGCCGTGGTGGCGTGAGCGGGCCTCCCCGCGCAGACTGAGTTGGTCTGCAAGCTCAACCCGCGGGAGGGAGGCCCTGTCGTGGAGTATCTCGGGATCGATTGGTCGTATCGACGCGCGGCGTGGTGTGCGCTGAGCGAGGGCGGTGAGCTGCTCGGCGAGGGCGCGGTGCCGGCCGACGAGGACGGACTGGCGCGCCTGGTTGTGGAGCACGCCGCGAGGTTCGCGGCGTGGTGGAGATGATGAGCGGCGCGGTCTGGGTGCGTGACACGCTCTGCGCGGCGGGCTGGGAGATGCAGATCGCTCACGCGCGCAAGGTTCGTGATGTCGCGCCGATTGCGTGCAAGACCGACAAGGTCGACGCCCGGGTGCTGGCCGAGTTGTGCCGGCGCGATCTGGTGCCCGAACTGTGGGTTCCGTGTCTCGAGGACCGCGAGCTGCGCGAGCGCCTGCGCCGGCGCACGCACCTTGTTCGTCTGCGCGCCTCGGCGATGAACCGCATCTTCGGGCTGCTGACGCAGTGGGGGTTGCGGATGTCACTGAAACGGTTGCGCGAGCCCGACGCAATCGAGCTGCTGGCTGCGCGCGGGGTGCCGGAGGTCTGGCAGCGCTCGATCATCGAGGCGCTCGCGCTGATCGACCTGCTCGACGAGCGGATCGGCCCGCTGGACCGGGAACTGCGGCCACTGGCAGCGGCCGACGCGCGCGTGGTGCTGCTCGAGACGATCCCCGGCATCGGCGAACTGCTCGGGCTCACCCTCGCCTCGGAGATCGGGGACATCAGCCGGTTCGCCTCGCCGCGCAAGCTGATCGGCTATGCCGGCCTGGCACCGAAGATCAACCAGTCCGGAGATCGCTCACGCACCGGCGCCCTCTCGAAGGCCGGCTCGCGCACGCTGCGCTGGGCTGCCGTCGAGGCCGCCCAACACGCCTGGCGCGAGTCCAACCCCTGGCACCAGCTCTACAGCGACATCGCCGCCCGCGCGGGCAAGAACCCCGCCAAAGCCGCGGTCGCGCGCAAGATCCTGATCGCCTCCTGGCACATCCTCTCCCGACAACAACCCTTCAAGGCGCCGGCCAACCGACGCCCCGACCCTGCCTCGGCAAGCTCCCGTTGCTTTCTGGCCGCCTGACGGCCCTGCATGGAATTGAGAAGCCGAGACAGCTCCCACGAACACTCTGCGCCGACCCAAGCGCCGAAAGAGAAATGAGCCCCCACCTCCACCACCGGGAGCAACCCCCAAGGAGGCCATTGACACAACACCCCTGATCAAAGAGAAAGCGACAGTCCCGGGCGTTGCGCTCTGGCACCATTGAACGGGTGACCTCTGGCCACGAGACAGGAACGGGTGCTCCCCGTGGTCGCCCGCGGCAGTCGCGGTCTGTGGCTGCCCAGGAGTTGTCGGACCTCGCGGGCCGGCGCATCGAACTGTCCGAGAAGGTCGAGGTCCTGGGCGGACCCACGAGCTGCCCAGCTTGTGGTTCCCATGAGGTGGCCTGGGGCTGCAGCGACTTCAACCAGCGCACTCGTGAGCAGATCCATCCGCTGGTCTGGCACGAGACGGAGTGGATGGCTGACTCCTTCCTGTGCCGCGCGTGCGGCGCTGGCTGGATCGAGCCCGACGATCCCGAGCCGATCATGTGGGTTCGGCCCTGGTGGGTTGACAGCAGCGGATAGCGGACTGTCGCTCTGGACGAAGAGCCGCAGCTTTCGGGCCTGACCGGGTTCACAGTCTGTTCCGATGCTGCCGATGTATCCGACGCGTGACGACAGCGAGCGGACAGGACATCACCATCAGGGGGCCTCGCTACGAGCGCCTGATCGGAGCCGGGGCCATCGCTTTCACCGCGTGCTTCGGGCTGCTCGTGCTCGTTGCGGGCCCTGTGGCCTCTGAGGTTTCGACGGCTGAGACTGCTGGCGTCGAGGTCGTGCTCTTGGCGGTCTTCGTCGCGGTTCTCTGGTTCCAGGTACGCACGGTCCGCGCGCGGGTGACGGTCCGCCGGTGCGACGTGCTCGTGTCCTCGGCATGGCGCACTCGCACCGTTCCGCTCTCAGCGATTGACGATGTCCGTCTCGACGAGCTCGCGCGCTGCTGCGTCATCGCGTTGAAGGACGGAACCCACGTGTTCTGCCCGATGGTCACGTGGGCCCGCGTATGGCCCAACGCAACCCGGCGAATGGCTCAGGCGAGCGCGGATCTGATCCTGCAGTCGGTGCGCCAGCGCCAGGCCTGAGCACCCGCTCTCGCTTCGGACGAAGTGCAGTAGCGCGGGTCGTAGCCTGCACGGCATGGAGTTGGCGACGACGACCGTGCCGTCGTATCTGGTGGCTGACGCGGTGATCGACCACCATGAGCCGGTGGTGTCGGCGTTGGCGTTGAGGCTGCGGGAGGGCCGCTCGGCTGACGATGCGTTTGCGAAGGCGGCGTTCGAGTTCGTGCGCGACGAGGTCGCGCATTCGTGGGATGTCCAGGATCGCCGGGTGACGCTCTCGGCGTCGCAGACGTTGAACGAGGGGGTCGGCCTGTGCTTCTCCAAGGCGCATCTGCTGGCCGGCGTTCTGCGCAGCCAGGGTGTTCCGGCGGGTCTCTGCTACCAGCGTCTGACTGACGACGGCAGCCGCTTTGATCTCCACGGCCTGGTCGCGGTGTTCCTCGACGGGGCATGGCATCGCCAAGACCCGCGCGGCAACAAGCCAGGCGTCGACGCCCAGTTCTCACTCGACGAGGAACGGCTGGCGTGGCCCGTGCGTCCTGAGCTAGGAGAGCGTGACTACGCCCAGGTGTTCGTCCACCCGCACCCGAGCGTCGTCGCGGCGCTCACCAGCGCGACCGACATGCTCGACCTCTGCAACGGCGGCCTGCCATCCAGCATCGAGAACGACATCGCCGAATCCGCGCGATGACGGCGACGCTCGCTTCGGACGAGAAGCGAGAGGGGACTCCGCCGCTCTCAATCAGGCGCGCGGCTACTCGTCCTCATCGCCGAACAGCATCCGGCGTATCGCCTTGGCGAAGGCGAACCGCTGAATCAGGTAACCCGCCACGTACGCGGCGAAGAACACGAACCCGAACAGCGAGTCGTTCGTGGCGCCCGCCAGCGCGGCACCGATGGCCGCGGCAAGGATGAGCGCGGCGGAATACAGCGCGACCCGTCGCCAGCTCGTCCGCATGACGAAACGGGAGAACCAGCCTGTCCGAGCGCTCCACAGCAGACCAAGGGCCACCGCCGAGAACGCGGCGACCAGGAGCACACTGGCGATGACGTGCATGACGCTCGCGGCGGTCACAGGACTTCATCGGCCTCGGTGGCCGCGGTCTGGAACGGACTGACTCTCGCTTCGGACGAAGGAGCAGTGACTCGGCTTGGCTTCTCGGACCGGCCGCTGCGCCGCCGTTCAGGCGCAAGCCCGGGCGTCGCTGCGCACTTGCTGGGCGCTGAGCTTGTCCACTTTCTGGCTGTGGTCGAGCGCGGCCATCATCACTCCGACGACCTGAGGGGCAGTCCATGAGAGCACGCGGCGCAGCGTGCACAGACACTGCTGGGCGCTGTGGCCGCTGCGCCGACATGCGGCGAGTCCTTCGCGGCGTTGTTGAGCCTGGTAAGGCGTGTCGGCAGTTCGCGGTCCGAGGTCGGGGATGCTGACCCGGCAGGTTCCGGTGTCGCAGTCCTTCCCGATGAGCGTCGCTTCCCACTGGATCTGCGCGACCGCGTTCAGGTCCTTGCGGGGCGAGTAGGCGCTCGCGGGTCCGTACGGTCGCGCCAGCTCACACTTGGGGAACAGCGCGCGGTTGATCTCGACGGCTTGGATGTGACGTTGATCGGCTGAGACCGAGAAGGCGAACGAACGGCGCGCACGCCCGGTCTGTGAGGTCTGGCAGCCGTCGGTTCGTCTCTCGAAGGTGGCAAACCAACGGCCCTCACGGGGCGTCAGTCGCGCCCGTTCGGTGCCAAGGCTGGTCTCCCGTGCGATCCACAGCCCGCAACTGCCGGCGCAACGGCGGGAGATCAGCCAGCGCCGGTTCAGGTTGTCCTGCCGATCGTCGAAGCCGTGTGAGCTGACCGTCTTGCTGTGCGCCTTCCACAGCCCCAGCGGCGGACTTCCCATGCTGGCCGGAAGTGACCGTGCCAGGCGCGCCACCTCCGCGTCGGCCTTGGGCGTTTCGTCCTTGTTGTGCACGAAGAAGCCCGCGACCAACAGGCACAGCGAGATCACGGAGATGATGATTCGCTGGGCTCGCGCCGAGAGGCCGGACCGGACCACCCGAGTCTCATCGGCTCAACCGCGGACAAGCTGAAGACACCAGCCGTCGGCGCACCATGTTGCCGTGGTGTCAGTCGCTGAACCCGAGTCGTGCCACTGCGGCATCAACGAGCCTCGAGACCGGTGTGTCGTCCGTTGCGTCGAGGTCCAGCCACTCCGAGAGCGCCCGCCTCAGTGCCCCGAGGCCTGAGGGCGCGCTCTGGACTTCTGAGAGGACTACGCCCTGTCCGTCCGCGCGTCCGGCGAGCACTGCTCCACTGGAGCTGACGATCAGCTCCGTCTGTTCCAGTGCCCAGGGTTCGAGGTAGAGCTGCGCCCGAGCCCGGTCACGGCAGGTGTCAAGCTCCCGCCGAGGTCCGAACAGGAACACCTCCGCGCCGGTCACGGATGGATCCGGGAGAACGGTGGGCAGATCTGCCGGGTATCGGCGTGAGACGAACGGCCTGAAGCCTTGTGGCCCGACTGTCGCTTCGGACGAGAAGCGCGAGCCGGCGCCTGGGCAGGTTCAGTCCGATCAGAGGCCGTTGTAGGCGTCGGAGAGTTCGAGGGCCTTGGAACCGAGGCGGATCTTGAGCACGTAGTAGTCGGCCTCATCAAGCGTGTTGAGCCAGGCTTCACGGAACTCGGCGACCTGGAGGTCCGTCACCTCGATGCCGCTGACGAGCAACACGAGTGAATGGGGATCGCGGGCTGCGAGGCTCAGCGGACCGGTCGAACCGAAAGCCTCACCATGGTCAGGCAGGACCGTGAGGTGGGTCTCGTCGCGGCCCCAGGGGTTGCCCGCGATCACTACGAGGTCCTGGACGACCTCAGCGACGGACCTCGCACCGTCGAACTCGTAAGGCAACCAGCGCACTGCGCGAGCGTAGAGCGGCCGACACCCGCGGTCGGCGAACGGCGGAGGCGGCGAGGCGCTATCGCGCGGTGGGCTCGTTCTCGGGGGGCGCCTCTCGGCTCTCGCTTCGGACGAGAGGCGAGAGCGACCGACTAGAGGAGATGCTGGAGGCCGGCCCAGATGAGGCACAGCGCGGCGGCCCCATACCAGACCCGAGCGAGCGCTCGCTTGAAACCGAGCGTGTGAAGAAAGCGCGGGTTGGTGAAGCGATTCCCGCGGCTCCGAAGCGCCTCGTCCATCTCAGGCCACGGGCTCTCCTCGCCGAACTGCATCCGGCTCAACCGCCCGTTCGCAGCGAGCAGACCAACCCCGAGGACCACTGCGGCGACGGCGAGAACGCTGGTGCTCATGGGACCTCGGGCGAGGGGCGCACGAGGACTTCATCGGCTTCCCGTCCCCAATCCCTGAAAGTCAGCCGCACTCTCGCTTTGGACGAGAAGCGGGAGCGCAGTAGTGCGTCATGGGCAGGGCGCCTCAGGAGCAGCCCGATCAGCGAATCGAGTGACTGAGGGGTGAGCACATCGTCCCTCCTCTCGGCTCATCGGGTGCGCCGGCCGCGCAGGGCGGTTCTTGCGTCGCGGTCGGCGAGGAGGGCACCGGTCCGCAGCGCTCCCAGGACGAACCCGAACGGCAGCGCGAAGCCGATCCAGAACGCAAGCTCGAACGGCAGCAGCCAGAACGCCAGCAGCACGCCACGGCGCTGTCGCGCCCACAGCCAGAAGCCCGCGAGCATCTCGAGCCCGCACACGCCCACGAACGCTGCGAGCAGTCCGGGGGACGAGTCCAGGCCAACGTCCTCGAACGGCCCGCCGCCATAGGTCGGAAACCCGAGGAACGTCCAGACGCGGTCGTGGTCGATCAGGAACCAGAGGCCGTAGAGGCCCGGCACGCCGAAGCCCAGGCCGGCGAACCAGGCGAAGACCGCCGCCGGCCTCATGCCGTATGGCCGGGATGTTGTCTGAACAGTCGTACGGCGAGCGATGCAGCGGCGGCGGCCAGCACTCCGATAAGTGCTGTGGCCGACCAGTAGATCGCCGCCTCGGGGTGCCGTGACCCCAACCGCACGCCGTTGATCACCGTCACGAGGCCCCACACCGCCACGCCCGACAGCAGTGCGGCGGTCAGCAGCCTGAGGCTTCGTCTTGCCACCGGGGCCACGCTACCTCCGCTCACCGGCGCGATCAAAGACTCTCGCTTCGGACGAATTGCAGGCGCCCGCCAAACGGCGTCGGCCGGCCCATCGCCCGCCGCTGATTCCGGCCCAGCACCGCGCCCCCGGGTGACCTCCTTCTCCACCTTCCTGGGCCGAAAATGGGCCGGGGCAGGTCGTCCGGCGAGGGTCCGTGAGTCCCGGTCAGTCCGCCTCGATCTCGTCGAACCGGGACATCTGGGCCTCGGGGGAACTCGGGGGTATAGCCTGGCTCGCCTGACGCGGCACCGCCACCGCTGCGATCCCCAGCTAGAGAAGGTTCCGCGGTGGCCCGCGAAGCGGTAGCGTCGCGACCGCCAGCGACGCAGCTATCCCAATCGCTACCCCAACGAGCCCCCGAACCCGGCTAGACTCCAGCATCCATCGAGGATCCGCCGCATCCGGCGGCGGGCTCGAAAACCGTTGTAGGGGTAACCCCTCTACCGAGGGTTCGAATCCCTCCCCCTCCGCTTTGTCCGCGCGCCTACGGCAGCGGCAGCCCCACCGTCGGATCCACGCCCGGGCCGATCGACGCGCCGTCAGCGGTGATCTTCACGAGGTGCTTGCCGCGCGTGTAGCCGTCGAGAATCGCTTCGACGGCCTTGCGGTACTCGCGCTCGAACTTGCGCGGGTCGGCGATCTGGCCGAGCTCGGGGAAGAACTTCGGCGCCCAGCGGCGGGCGAAGCGCAGGGCCTGCTCGTCGGTCGCGTACATCAGCATGTACTTGGCGATGTAGCGGAAGTCCTTGGACTTGGCGTCGAAGCCCGAGTGCGTCCAGCCATGGAAGCCGAACGGGATCAGCCCTGAGCGCTGGGCCTTGGAGAACTCGTTCATGAGCTCGAGCTCGACCTGGCCGCGGATCCCGGCCGGCAGGTTCTTGCCCGTGAGACGGTCGACGACGGCGTTGAAGTCGATGTCCGAGACGATCGGCCGCGGCTTGCCTCGGAAGACGGGGTTGCCGTTGACGATCAGCTTCTTGTACTGGATCAGCGTCGCGCCTTCGCGCTCGATCGCCGCGAGCTCGATCCTGCCCTTGTAGTTCTGCCCGAGGTCGACGTCCGCGCCGCCGGGCTTCAGCATCTTCTTGACCTTCTCGGCCTTGCCGGTCGGGTCGGGCTTGAGGCCCTTGAACTGCTGGAACTCCTTGAGCTTCTCGTCGTAGCGCAGCTGGATGCGGCGCTTGTCCACGTCCTTGAGCTTGTCGAAGCCCTTGGGCAGCTTCGGCTTGTAGTACGCGGTCTGCCCGAGCCAGTCCTCCGGAGCCCCCATCAGGACGTCGTCGGGCGTGAGGTTCTTCGTCGGGACGGCCTCGACCTTGCCGATCCCGTCCTTGATGTTCGCGGAGTAGGCGTTCACCGGGCGGGCCTGGATCTCGATGTCCACGCCCCACTTCGTGTTGACCTTCGTGACGGTGTCCGACAGGAAGTCGAGCTGATCCTCGTTGAGATTGCCCATGCCCTTGATCGGCGTGCGCGCCGGCGCCGTGCCGCTCCTCACGATCCGCTGCGCGCCGCGCTGGGCGAGGCGCTCGGTCACCTCGCCGGGCGGCGTGACCGCGTCAACGACGTCGCCCAGGTCGCCGGCCTTCGCTCCCTTGCGCAGCGTGCCGAGCGCCTTCTGCGCGTTCCCGACGGGATCGAAGAGGTCCTGAATCGAGGCGCCGGCGACGAACCCTTCGACCTCGCCCAGCTTCCCGGCGAACACCGAGACCGCCTTGCGCGGGTTGCGCTGCATGAGGTCGTCCCACTTGATGAGGTCGACCTCCGTCCTGTCCTTGTAGGCGCTGATGGCCTTGGCGGCCTCGTCGTAGATCTTCGGCAGCTCGCGCTCGAGGTACTTGCGCTCCTCCTCGCTGGCGTAGAACTTCGCGGTCTCACCGAGCACGCTCTTGCTCTTCGTGTACGTCTCGGCCGCTGCGTCGGCGATCTCCGCGTTGATCGCTCCCTCCTGGCCGTTCCAGACGCCGCGCGCGTAGTCGCGCCAGAAGACGAAGGGCGTGACGATGGCCGTGTCGACGCTCGTGTCGACCGCCGCGGCCACCTTCGGCAGGAACGTCTTCAGCCCCTCGGAGGCGAAGATCGTCAGCAGCTCACCGCGGCTCGGCTTGCGCGGGACGATGCCCTCGCGCACGGCCGCATCCTTGCGGATGAGGTTCGACACGAATGACAGGGAGCCCTCGGGCAGGCCGTGCTGCTGGGCGAGCGCCTTCTCGTACGGCGAGGCCTTGAGCATGCCGCGCGTGCGCGGGTTCCTCCGCAGATCGCGGCGGACGGCATCGACGAGTCGCTTGACCGCCCTCGCCCGCGCCTCCTGGACCCGTTCCCCGAGCTGCGTGAGCATCCCCGCCACCGCCTGCCGCGTCTCCCACCCGTCCGCGGGCCGCAGGTCGGCGTCGATGCGCAGCGCGGCGTCGGCGGTCTGCACCGAACCGCCCGCTCCCTTGGCCCTGACCCGCGTCACCAGGCGCGCCGCGCCCGGAGCGGTGATCTCGAGCACGAGCGTGTGCGTCACGCTGCCCTTCGGCGCAATCGTCGCCCCGAACCCGGGCGTCGGCGCGAAGACGGGCTGCAGCCCGGCGAGCGTCCCGCCGGCGCTCGTGTCGCGCGCGACGCCCATGCCGCTCGGGAAGACGACGTCGGTCAGCGGCTCGGTGCCCGCGTTGGTCGCCGTGAGGCGGACGCTGACCAGGTCGCCCGAGGCGGCGACCGGCGCGTCGAGCGTGACGCTGAGGTCCTTGGGACCGGCGCCGATGCGGTACATCGGTCGGTCGGTCTGCCCGCCGCCGCCGTCGATGCTGCCGATGATGTAGCCGCCGTCCGGGGAGATGTCGGTCGCCGACGTGAGCGGCGCCGTGGCTCCCGGAGCCATCGTGTTGAGATCGACGGCGGTGCCGTCGGGCCGCCACAGCGTGGCGCGCGCGGCGGAGCCGGTCCCCGACGATCCCACCACGGTGCCGTCGTCGGCGATCGCCGTCGCGGTGGCGCTCGCGAAGCCCGGCAGCGGCTGAAGCAGCGTCACCGACGAGGCCCCGGTCAGCTTGGCGGGGATGCCGCCCTGGCGCCCGAGGATCACGCCCGACGGCGTGATGCCGCGAGCCACGGGAGCGAAGCCGACGGGCAGGTCGGTGACGATGCCGGCCGCCGAGACCGTACGCGCGCGCGTCGCGCACTGCAGCACCACCGTGCCCGCGTCGTTGATGGCGACTGCGGTTTCCGAGCTCGTCGGGCACGCGGCCGGCAGCTGCGTCACCGCCGGGGAGCCGGCCGCGGCCGTCCCCGTGCGGTACTCGCCCGTGTTCACGCGCGAGCGGCCGAGCACGACGCCGGCTCCGTTGAGCGCCACCGGCGCCAGGTCGGGGATCCAGCTGCAGTTCGGGTCCGTGCCGCTCGGGGGCAGGCCGCCGAGCTCGGTGAGCACGCCCGCACCGGACCAGACGACCCCCGTGGCCACGCGGTTCTGCCAGAACGTGCAGATGTAGGTCGGGTTCGTGTACGCGCTGAGTCCGGCGATGCGGCCCTGGTCGTTGATGTCCACCGCCGTCGTCACGACCGCTGCCTTGCCGGCGGCCGCCGGCGCTGCGGGGAGCTGCGTGAACGCCCCGTTCCAGGTGAACGGCGCGCGCGTGGTGTTCGGGTTCGCCAGGTCCGTCGACCCCTCCGCCAGCACCACGCCCGAGCTGTTGACGCCGATCGGCTGGACGTAGCTGTACGGCCGGTCGAACTGGACATAGTCGGCCGATGCCGGCGCGGCCGAGCAGCCGAGCGCCAGCAGCGTCGCGACCGCCCCGACGACAAGCTTCCCCCTACCCCCATCCATCAGCGTTGCAGACTACCCGAGGTCACGAGCGGCGCCCAGCAGGCCCCGCCGAGATCGACGACCATGAGAGGCTTGGCGGCATGGCCGACGCCACGTTCGCGCATCTCGCCGAGTACCGGGGGCTCGACCCGGCGCAGCTCGATGCCGTGCTCGCCGACCTCGAGGGCGTGCTCGACGACCCGCCGCCGGAGCTCGAGGGCGTGGTCGAGCTGCTCGTCCTGGCCGACCGCGACGCCGGTCGTGCGCTGGCGATCACCGTGTTCGCCGACGCTGACGCGCTGGCCCGCGCGCAGCCCTACTTCGCGCACCGCAGCGCCTCGCAGGCCGGCGGGGTGCGCACCGATGCCGGCGACCTCGAGGTGGCGCTGCGACTCACGCGCGGCGCCTAGCTGCCGGTGCCCCGCCGCCTCAGCGGCCCTGCTGGATCACGACGTTGCGCACGGCCACCGAGCAGGTGACGCCGCCGCCCTTGGGGTAGGTCTGCGACAGCTCGTCGATCACGACGCGCGTGTTGGACGTGTACCGGCCGCGGAGCACGCTCACCGTGTCGCCCGCAGAGTTCGTCCTGCGCGCCGTCCCGCTGAACGACGGGCGCGTGATCGGGATCGCGATGGCGGTGAGGGACGGGAGCGGCGCGCTCGTGCCGTCCGAGCAGGTCGCGGTCAGCGCCTGACGCACGCTCGCCACGACGACTCGCACCGGCTTGCCCTTGCCGTACTGGGTGCCGAGTGTGACGTAGCTGCCGTTCGCGGCGCGGGTCTGGAAGTTCACGCAGAACTTGCCGATCTTCACTTTCGGCGGCTTGCAGGCAGCGGCCTTCGCCCCCGCCCCGGGTGCGGCGACGGCCGCCAGGGCGATGGCGGCGACGACGGCCACGGACAGGTGTCGAGAGCGCATCGCGCGATCCTCTCCCACTCGGGGCGATCGGCGCAAGTGCCGCGCCGATCGCTGGTACGGTCGGCTCGTGCGCGCGCTCGGCCTCTGTGTCCTCCTCGCGTTGGCGTTGCCCGCCGTGCCCGCGGCGGCGAAGGCGCCCCGCGCCGTCACGCCGGCGGCCGCCGTCACGACCGCATCGGTGTCCGGCGCGCGGCTCACGACCACGATCACCGTGTCGTTCGCGGTGCCCGCGCGCACGAGCGCGCGGAAGGCCTGCACCGGCACGGTGCGCGGGACGACGAAGCTCACCGCGCGCACACGGCGCACGCTGTCCGGCGCGCTCGGCGTCAGCGGGGCACGGTGCCGGGCGTCGCTGCGCGGCTCGCTGCCGAAGGCGTTCCTCGGCGCGACGAAGGCGTTCAAGCTGACGTTCGCGGGGAACACCGCCGTCAAGCCGTTCGCCACCACGACGAAGCTCAAGCTCGTCCCGCCGCCGACCGCCCCGGTGCCGGCGCCGGTCACGCAGCCGACGACCACGACGCCCGCGCCCACCACGACGCCCCCCGTCACGCCGCCCACCGGGCCGCCGGCGACGTCGTTCTTCGACCCCGCATACAAGGGGACCTGGGGCACCGACCCGCCGACCACGGGCGTCAACGACCAGTGGGTCATCACCGTCAGCAGCTCGGGGGTCGTCGGCCTGTCGTCGTTCGGGTCGTTCAAGTGGCTCTGCGGCGCGCTGGACGACCTGACCCAGGCGAACTGGAACCTCGTCTACCAGGACACCGGCTCGTTCATCGCGCCGAATCACGCGGAGGACACCGCGATGCACATCTCCGGCAACACGAACACGACCGTGCACTGGACGCTCGACTTCGACGGGCCGTCGCTCGGCACCGGCCACGGCACGATGTCCGCGTCCGGGCAGTACGACTACGGCCTCGACGGTGTGAAGAGCTGCCACATGACGGCGGGCTTCACCTTCTATCGCTCGGGGACCTAGCTCGCGACCAGCGTGTTGTGGAACGCGGCGATGCGGTGCTCCTCGCCGTCGCGGACCAGGACGATCGTGGCGAGCGCGTCGTGCGTGCCCGCCAGCGGGCCGCCGGGCACCTGGAGCGTTCCGCGGACGTGGGCGACGGTGACGCGGTCGTCGACCTCGCGGGCCTGCACGAGGTCGTACGCGACCGTGCTGCCCGCGTAGATCGTGTCGAAGATCCGCTGGTGGCCGATGGCGATCGCCGGACCGGAGTGCAGCTCGCCGCGGATGGTGACGAAGTCCGCGTCCGGCGCGAACGGCGCGCCGAAGGCCGCGCCGTCGGCGGCGTTCCAGGCCGACTCCAGCTGCTCGATCACGGTCCTGCTGATGTCCTCGGGGTTCATGGTCGCGGCTCCTCTGGGTCACGTTGCTTGACACCTGACAAGCAGAGGTATACCGAGTATGCTTGACACATGTCAAGTACGCGAGTGCGGATTCTCGACACCGCCGTCGGGCTCGTCGAGGCGCAGCCGGCGACGGTGCCGTCGATGTCCGAGGTGGCGCGCGCCACCGGCATCTCCCGCCAGGCGCTCTACCTGCACTTCCCCGACCGCTCCGCGCTGCTGCTCGCGCTCGTGGAGCACGTCGACGCCCGCGAGAACCTCGCGGGCGAGATCGCAGCGGTCCAGGCGGCGGCGACCGGCGCCGCCGAGGTCCGCGCGTGGATCGAGATGCAGGCCCGGCGCAACCCGCGGATCGCCGTGCTCGCCCGCGCGCTCGACCAGTCGCGCCACGAGGACGACTCGACGACGGTCGCCTGGCGCGACCGCACCGCCAACCGGATGCGCGCGGCGACGGCGATCGTCCAGCGCCTGCGCCGCGAAGGCGGCGTGCACCGCAGCTGGATCACCGGCGAGGCGGCGACGATCCTCTGGGAGCTCGCGTCGTTCCGCGTCTGGGACGACCTCGTGAACGAGGCGGGGATCGCACCCGAGCGCTACGTCGAGATGACCACCGCCGCGGCGCTCGCCACGCTCGCGGCGCCCGTGCGCCGCGCACCGCGCGCGCCGGCGGCCTGAGCGGCGCGCCGGGCTCAGCGTATGTCGACCGGCACGCCGCCGCGCAGGCGCCGGGCGAGCCAGCGGACCAGGGCGTTGGGCATCCGCACGCAGCCGTGCGAACGAGCGCTGCCGAGCGGATCGGCGAGCAGGCCGCCCGCGCGCCCGTGCAGCGCGATGCGCCCCGGCCCGCCGTCGTAGGAGTGGAGCACGCCTGAGTAGGCGGTGAGGTGCAGCGCCCACGGCCCGATGACGGCGCCGCGCGGCCGGCGCACGCGCTCGTAGACGGCGAAGCGCCCGCGCGGGGTGGGCGTTCCAGGCGCCCCGATGACGACGCGCGTCGACCGCACCGCCCGCCCGGCACGCAGGACGGTGAGCCGCCGCTGCGCGAGGCTGATCCGCACCCGCCACTGCGTGCGCAGGAGCTGGACGGCGTCGCGGTCGACCCAGACGGACGACCCGTTCGGCCGCCGGGGCACGGCGACGCGCAGCCACAGGCGCCCGGACGGCGCGGTGTGCGAGCCGAGGACCATGAGGCCGACGGGGCCGTGCGCCCAGTCGGCGTCGGTGCGCAGCCGCGCGCGGACCGGCGAGGTGCCGTCGGGGCCGGCGTGACCGAGTGTCGGACGCACGATGCGCGCGATGTGCGACGAGCGCGGGGTCGGCGCCAGCGGGTCCGCGGGCGCAGCGGCGGCGGGCGCGCCGAGCACGAGGCTCAGCAGGCCCCCGGTGATGGCGGCGCGCGCCGCGGCGCTCAACCGGTCACCCCGGCGCCGCGCCGCACGATCCCCCCGCCACGACGCACGGTGACGCTTACCTGGGCGCGCCGCTGGGCGACGCGGTCGGCGGTGACCACCGCGACATTCGTGATCCGCGCGCCGCCGGGAGCGTCATGCGCGACGCGCGCCTCGAAGCGCACCGTCGTCGCCTTGCCCTTCGCGAGGCGGGCGCGGGTCCAGCAGGCGTCGCCCTTGATGAAGCGTGCGCCCGGCGTGCGCAGGTAGGTCAGGCGGGCCGGGAGCCGGTCGCAGATCCGCACGTCGGCCGCGTCACCGGTGCCGGTGTTGGTGACCGTCACCCAGTAGATGAGCCGCTGCCCGGCCGCGACCCGCTTGGCCGAGACCGTCTTGCGGATCACCAGCTTCGGCGTGCCCGTGGGCGTGGTTCCCCCACCGCCCTGGCCGCCGCCGGAGACCTCCACGGTCAGCGTCGTCGCGGACGCGGTCGCGGTGTTGTTCGTGCTGTCGGGGTCGGGCTGCTCGGCGGTCACGGACGCGCTGTTCGTGACGCTCTTGCCGACGTCCGCGGTGGCGGTCCGGGCGACGATCGCGACGTGGGTGCTCGCTCCGACGGGCAGCGTGCCGACGTTGCAGGTGATCGTCGCGCCCGTCGCGCAGGTGCCCTGGTCGGGCGTGGCGGAGACGAGCGTCAGACCCGCGGGCAGCGTGTCGGCGACCGTGACGTTCGTCGCGATCGACGGGCCCTTGTTCGTGACGACGACCTGCCAGGTGATCGTCCCGCCGGCGACGGCCGTGGCCGGGCCCTGCTTGGCGATCGCAAGGTCTGCGGCCGGGCCGACGAGCGTCGAGGCGCTGGCGCTGTCGTCTGCGGGGTCGGCGTCGCCCTGATCGCCCTTGACGGTGGCGGTGTTCACGAGCGTCCGGTCGGCGAGGGCGACCGGCGCCGTCGCCTTGACCGTGAGCGTCTGCGAGGCGCCCGCGGCGAGCGCGCCGACCGGGCAGGTGACCGTGCCCGAGGCCTGCGTGCACGGGCTGTCCGCGCTGACGAAGACGACGCCGGCGGGCAGCGGGTCGGTGATCGTGACGCCGGTGGCGTCGTCGGGGCCCTGGTTCGTGACCTTGAGCGTCCAGGTGACCTCACCGCCGGCGGGCACGGTCGCCGGAGCGGTCTTCGTGATGCTCAGGTCCGCGCGCGGGCCGACGGTGACGTCGGCCGAGGCGCTGTCGTTCGAGTGGTCGCGGTCGCGGGTGTCGCTCGAGACCGTGGCGTTGTTCGTCCACAGGCCGTTCGTGATGCCCTTGACGACGACGTGGCGGACGGCGGAGGCGCCGCTGGCCAGATCGCCCAGGTCGCAGGTCACGGTGCCGGACGCCTCGGCGCAGCCCGCATCAGCGGAGACGAACTCGAGGCCCGCGGGAAGCGGATCGGAGATCTTCGCGTTCACCGCCGCCGACGGCCCGTCGTTCGTCGCGGTCAGCGTGAACGTCGTCGTGTGGTTGCGCAGGATCGCGGCCGGCGCGGCGCTCTTGGTGAGCCGCAGGTCGGCGTCCCGGGCGACGTCCGTCGTGTCGGTTGCCTCGTCGTTGGCGTGGTCCGGGTCATGCGTCGTCGTGCTGACCGTCGACGTGTTGGAGACCGTCGTCCCGGCAGCGGGCGCGAGCACCGTCGCGCGGATCTCCCGGGTGACGGAGTCGCCATCGGCGAGCGCGCCGACCGCGCAGGTGACGGTGCCGGACGACTCGGTGCACGGCGCGTCCGCGGACACGAACTGCAGGCCCGCGGGCAGCACGTCGCTCAGCTGCACGTCCGCCGCGTCGTCGGGGCCATCGTTCGTGGCGCCGATCGTGTAGGTGATCGTGTCCCCGACGTTCGCGGAGGCCGGGGCGATCTTCGTCGCCCGGAGGTCCGCCGTCGGCTTCACGAGCACCGACGCCGTGCTCGTGTCATTGTCGGGATCCGGGTCGGGCGTCGTTGTCGAGACGGTCGCGGTGTTGTCCACCGTCCCCGGGGCGGTCGCGGTGACGGTGACGTGCAGCGTCTGCGAGTCGCCGGGGGCGAACGTCCCGAGGGCGCAGGCGACCGTGCCCGACGACTCGGTGCAGGGGGCGTCGGCGGAGACGAAGCTCGTGCCCGCGGGAAGCGGGTCGCTGAGCGCGACCGCCGCGGCATCGGAAACGCCGTTGTTCGTGACGACCAGGGTGTAGGTGATGTCCTCGCCGTTGTTCACCTCGGCAGCGGAGCGGGTCTTCACGATCTGCATGTCGGCGGACGGCTGCAGGGCCGTGGTGACCGACGCCGTGTTCGGACCCGGTCCCGGGTCGGGCGTGAGCGAGGCGGCGGTGACGGTGTTCGTACGCGGACCCGTGGCGCTCGCCGGGTAGGAGAGCATGACGTCGGCGCTGAACGAGCCGCCGGACGCCAGGTCACCGACCGTGCAGGACACGACGCCGGCCGACTCGGTGCAGCCGCCGGTGGCGCTGACGAACGTCGCGTTCGCCGGCAGCGGGTCGCTGAGCGTCACGCTGCGCGCGACGGAGGGGCCGTGGTTCGTGACACCGATCGAGTAGGTCAGGTCGGGGCCGCCCGGCACCCCGGTGGCCGGGCCGGACTTGCTCGCCTCCAGGTCGGCCGACGTCGCGACGATGCGCGAGCCGGTGTCCGAGACGACCGGCGGGACGTCCTGGGCGGTCGTCGAGGCGCTGTTCGTGAGGGTCGCGCCCGACGCGAGCGCCGGGTCGGTGGCGACCGGGACGGTGATCGTGCGCGTCGCGCCGGCGGCGATGCTCGTGAGCGTCCAGACGACGGTGGTCTGCCCGACGCCCGGCCCCGGGGTGATCGAGGTCTCGGTGAAGCCGCCGGACGGGACGACGCTCGCCGCGCCCGGCGTGTAGGTCGTGCCCGCGGGCAGCACGTCGGTGACCGTGACGGCGTGCGCGACGCCGGAGCCGGTGTTCGTCACCGCGATCGTCCAGTCCGTGGGCGATCCGGCGGTCAGCGTGCCCGCGTCGGGCGTCTTGGCGATGCCGAGCACCGGCGCGAGCAGGGTCGCGGTCGCCGGGTCCGGGCCGGCCGCGTAGGGCCCGCTCGCGTTCCCGCTGTTGCCGCCCTCGTCCTTCGCGCTCGCGTCGGCGGTGTTGACGTTCGGGCCGGCGCCGGGCGCGGAGAGCAGTGCCTGGAGCGACGGCGTCGCGCTGAAGGTCAGCGTGACGCTCGCGCCGGGCGCCAGATCCTGGCCGGTCGTCCACGTCAGCTCGTCGCCGGCCGCGTGCGGAGTGATGACCGGTGCGATCGTCCCGCCCGGGCTGAAGCTCGCCGAGCCCGCGTCGTAGCTCCAGTTCGCCGGCAGGACGTCATGGACGCTCACGCTCTTGGCGACCGCCGTCGCGGACGTGTTCGTGACGACGACGCGCCAAGGGAAGGACTGCCCCCACTCGACGGACGCGGTCTCCGGGTTGCCCGGCCGGCCGGTCGTCTTGGCGATCGCGAGCGTCGGGAAGTCGAGCGTCACCGTGACCGCGTCCGAACCGCCGTCGGTGTAGTCGCGGAAGACCCACGTCGGGTTCGCTGCGCGCGTCGCGAGCGGGACGCCGAAGTAGTGCGGGACGGCCGCGGTGTTCACGATCGTCTGCCCGTCGGTGAGCCCCGACACGGGGACGAGGCTCGCGGTGTACGTCAGCGTGACCGACGCACCCGGGGCGATCGGGCCGGGGATCGTCCAGGCCATCGCGGGGTCGCCCACGGTCCACGGGTCGGTGTTCGCGGTGGTCGAGATGCCGGGGGCGAGCGTGACGGCCGTCAGTTCGGCGTCGGGCTGGTCGGTGACCTGCACGTCGTATGCCGGGGCGTTGCCCGTGTTGGTCACGACGACCTGATAGCTGAACGTGTCGTCCGCCTGCGCGGACGCACTGTCCGCGTACGCGGAGCCGGACACGGAGACCTTCTTGTTCACCGTGATCTTCGGCTCGATGACCGTGACGGTCGCCGTCGTCGTCGCGGACGTGTCGTCGAAGACCGTCGGGATCGACGCGGGGTTGAACGTCTTGAGGTTCGTGAGGTCCGAGGAGACCTTCGCCGAGTTGATCGCGGTCTGCCCGACGATGACGTTCGCCCCGCCGTTGCGGTGCGTCGCGCGCAGGTGGGCCTTGTAGACGACGGTGACGACGCGCGGCGTCGGCGCCGCCGTGAGGTCGCCGAGGTCCCAGGCGACGTTCGTCACGCCGGCGCTGACCGTCGGCGTGTACGACTGGACGGTGATCGCCGGCGGGCAGCCGCTCGTGCAGGACGCCGACACGAGGCCGTCGTAGTCGAGCGAGTCCGGCAGCGTGTCGCGCAGCGTCACGTCGTAGAGGTTGATGTTCGCGGGGATCGTGACGACGGCCGTGTACTGGACGGGGTCGCCGACCGTCGCGGTCGTGCGATCGGCGGTCTTCGTGACCGTCGCGCCGCCGATGCGGACGGTGTCCGTGGTCGTCGACGTGTAGCCGGTGTTCGGCGTCGAGGCCGCGGTCCGCTCGCCCGTCACCACCCCGGACATGCTCGTCGTGGTCGCGGTGACGCTGTTCGTGAGGGTGTTGCCGGCGACGGCGGGATTGTCGACCCGCACCCGGTACGTCATCGCGACGTTGCTGTTCGGCGCGATGTCGACGCCCGTGCGCGTGATCGTGCGCGCCGCCTGGTTCCAGACGGCGCTGGTGGTCCCCGGGACGATCGCGCCGTCGGCGAGCGGCAGGTTGCCGGGCGCGACGTCGATCGGCGTCAGGCCCGCCGGCACGTGATCGACGATGGTCGTGTCGTAGGCGGTCGAGACGCGCGTGGCGCTGGAGTTCGTCGTCGTCAGCGTGTACGTGACGATCTGGTCGGGGATGACGCGGCTGGGGTTGACGTTGTCGGTCTTCGCCTGCGTGATCAGCGGTTCGACGATCTGCACGCTCGTCTGGGCCGAGTTGCGGGTCTGCGCGCCGATCACCGGGTCGGTCCAGGTCGACGTCGCGGTGTTCGTGACGCCGGTTGCGGCGGTGCGCACGTTGGCGGCGACGTCGGCGATCCGCGCGACGAAGGTCATGACGATCGTGGTGTCGCCGCCGCTCGCCGTGTAGCCGGCAGCGGGGGCGGTCACCGTCGGCGTCGACGCGACCTCGCTCGTGCTCCAGGTGCCCGGGAGCGGGCTCCCGTTGAGCGTCACGGCGAGCGACCCCGCCTGGTAGGTGCTGCGCGCGGTCGCGATCGCGTCGGCGATCTTGAAGTTGGCCGGGACGCTCGTGCCGTCCGGGATGACGGTCGTGACGGTGTACGTGATGTTCTCGCCGATCGTCCCCTGCGCGGCCGTGTTGCCCGGCAGGACGGGCGTCGCCGCGGCCTTGGTGATCGTCACGTTCCGGGTGACGACGTTCGAGAAGTTGTCGGCCGCGGGGACATTCGCCGTCGCGGGGTTCGCGCCGTCGATGTTGCTCGCGGGTGTGTAGGTGAAGAACGTGCCGAGGTTCGACTGCGTCTGGAACGAGCGCACGCCGGCGTGGTTGACGAGCGTGCGCGCCGGCCCGATGCTCGCCGGGATCAGGACCTTGTAGGTGAGCGTCTTCGTCCCGGCCTGCGCGAGCGACGGCGCCGTCCACTCGATCCGGTCCTGCGCCGGGAACGGGGCGTCGACGCAGGTGCCCGCGTCGCTGATCGCGGTGATCTGCCCGATCGTCGCGCAGTCGTATTCGGTGGGCAGCAGATCCCAGACGACGACGTTCCTCGCGTCCGCCGTCCCCGTGTTGCCGAGGTCGACGCGGTAGGTGACGGTGTCGCCGCCCTTCACGGTCACGCCGTCGACGTTGGGCCCGTTGACCGTCCCGGAGTTCACCTGGCGCACGCCCTTCGTCAGCCCGATGACGGGCACCGCGAGGACGAAGTCCACCTGGTCGCGATAGGGGAACGAGACGCCGCTCGTGCCCGACGCGGAGAACTTCATGAGGTTGCCCGGGATCTGGCCCGGGGCGAGTTGGCCGGTCGGCTGCACGATGCTCGAGATCGTGTGCTGGAAGACCTGGTTGCCCTTCGGGACGAGGCCGCCGGTGAGGTTCCACGTCAGCGCGCCCTGGGCGGCGCCGGACGCGTCGAACGTCGAGCCGACGGTGTTCGCGGGCGTCGCGGTGTCCGACCCGGCCTCGTAGGTCACGGTCGGCGGGAGGTAGTCGTTGACGGTCGGCGAGGCGGTGTCGACGCCGCCCGGGAAGTCGACGTTCAGGCGCCAGCAGATGCGGTCGCCGGGAACGTAGCTCGGCACGGCGTTCGTATACGTCGCGGTGGCGCAGTTCGTCCCCGACTGCGCGATCTGCTTGTCGATCGTCGGAAGCGGGGCGCTCTGCCCGGCGGCTGCCGCGTCGGTGGCCGGACGCAGGACCGGGGCGTCGTGGTCGATCCGGGGCCCGGTCGGCGAGCAGTCCGCGGCGCCGGGGGCGGTGCAGCGCGGCAGGGCGACGCCGGCGACCGTGGCGCTGTTCGTTGCGGTGTCGTGCGCGAGGATCGGCCCCGCGTCGTTGAAGTTCAGCTGGTAGTTCGTGCGCGTACGCGTCGGGAACGTGATCGACCAGGAGTCGTTCACCGTCGCGTGCGTGAGCTGCGGCATCGACGACGGGGTCCAGACGATCGTGAACGTGCCGTCCGCGTTCTCGGTCGCCGAGCTGTACGGCACCGAGGGCAGCGCGCCGGTCGGATCGCACTGGCTGTCGGATGCGCTGTTGCCGGTCGTGAGGTTCGCCGGCCCGAGCGGGCAGTAGGCGTTCGGAAGCGTGTCGGTGACCGTCGTGTCCTCGGAGTAGCGGTACTCGCCGGTCGCGAACGTCAGCGTCCAGGTCGTGATCGCCCCCTGCACGAGCGAGCCCGACGAGCGCGACTTGCCCTGGAGCAGGTCCTCGGCGATCGTCGTCATCGTCGTCGCATCGCTGACGGGCGTGACGGCGTTGTAGCTGCCGGTCGCGCTCGCGCCGCTCGTGAGCGGCTGCTCGTCGTCGGTCTCCGCGCCGGAGTTGTTGTCGAGGTTCGCGGCCTGGTCGCCGGAGGCCGCGGTGGGCCGTCCGCCGGGCCAGCGCGTGTCCGCGTTCTCGCGGAGCGGGATCGCGACGCGGTAGGGGCGGTTGACGACCTGGCCGGCGGCCAGCGTGCCGAGGTTCCACTGCAGCCGGGTGTACGTGCCGGTCGGGAGCGGCCCGCCCCCGTCCGGGTCGGTGGTGACCGTGTCGACGCTGCTCGGCGCGACGCAGCCGGGGACGACAGGGACGATGATCGCCCCGGAGCCGGGGTACTCCTCCGTGGACCCGGGGTTCGTCGCGGCGTTCGTCGTGTGGTCGGCCCCCGGGCCGCCGCAGCCGAGGTACTCGATCCCCGCGGGCAGGTAGTCGGTGAGCACGACACCCGTCGTCTGGTTGACGAGGTTGTTGCTCGTCGTCGTCGTGTAGGTCGTCTGGTGGTCGTGGACGCCGCGCAGCAGCGAGCCGCCGCCGGTCTTCGTCACCTTGATCGCCGTGATGCTCTGCGTGCCCGTGGACGTCGCCGACCCGGTGAACGAGGCGGGCACGGGGACGCCGGTCGTCGCGTTGAACTGCGTCACGTTCCGCGGATCGGTGTTGATCGACGCCTCGCCGGTGATGGCGAAGCTCCCGCCGATCGTGAACGCCGCCTGCGAGTGCGTGACCTGGAACGACACGCCGGTGGAGGAGTTCGGCGACAGGTCTGAGACGTTCGACCAGAGGAGCGTCGTCTGCCCGGCCGCCGGCTGGCCGGCGAGCACCGTCGTCGGAGCGGGCGAGCCCGAGGCCGCGACGTAGGACACGTTCGCGGGCAGGACGGCGCGGAAGGAGAGGTTGTAGCCATACGGCTGCCCCGCGGGGTTCGACGCGTTCAGCGTGACGGTCGACGGCGCACCGAAGAGGACCGACGAGCTGGAGGTCGTGGCGCTGATGTTCGGGGTGCCGGCCGCGCGCGCGCCCGCTGGAGCCGCGAGGGCGATCGCGCAGCAGAGCAGGGTGAGGAGCGCAGCGGCCGTCGTGGAGCGGCGCCGCGGGGTCGTGTCGGGGGTCACCAGGCGGCTATCGGCGGCTTTCGGCCGACTCCTGAGCGGCGAATGCGCCGGACCACCCTGGTCGGAGCGGCGTCGCGCCGAGTTCCGGCCTACGGCCGCTCAGAAGCGCGCCATCACCGCGGGCACCTCGTCGAGGATCGCCTCGTCGCCCTCGTACCACCCCTCGGGACGCGGCCAGTGCGTGATGACGTCCGTGAAGCCCAGCGCCGCCGCGCGCTCGACGGCCTCGGTGAAGAAGGCGATGCTCGAGAGCGAGAAGACCGGGGCCGCGTCGAGCAGCAGGTATCGCGCGACCGAGTCCTCCTGGCGCCCGATCGCGGCGAGCGCCTCGCCGAATCGGTCGGCACGCTCGGCGACGGCCGCCCACCACTCCTCGAGGTCCTCGGTCGGTGCGCCCGTCGTGATCCAGCCCTGACCGAACTCGGCCGCCAGCGCGATCGACCGCGGCGCGTTTGCGGCGACGACGAACGGCACCCGCGGCAGCTGCACCGAGCCCGGCGTGCTGCGGGCGTCGACCGCCTCGAAGTACTCGCCCTTCCACGTCGTGCTGTCGCGCACCAGCACGGCGTCCAGGAGCTCGACGAACTCGCGGAAACGCGCGACGCGCTCCTTTGGGGGCAGCGGCTCGCCGCCGAGCACCGTCGCGTCGAACCCCAGGCCTCCGGCGCCGAGCCCGAGCAGCAGGCGCCCGTCGGAGATGTCGTCGAGCGCCGTGACCGAGCGCGCGAACGCCACCGGATGGCGGAAGTTCGCCGACGCCACGAGCGTGCCGAGCCGGATCCGCGACGTGACCGTCGCCGCCGCCGTCAGGGTGGGGACGGCGTCGAACCACGGGCCGTCGACCAGATCGCGCCAGCCCAGGTGGTCGTACGTCCAGGCGTGGTCGAACCCGAGCTCCTCCGCCCGGACCCAGCGGTGCCGCGCCTGCGCCCAGCGGAGCTCCTGGAGGATCACGATGCCGAAGCGCACGGGAGCCGACCCTATCCGCAACGGCGCCCGCCGGTCGGGGGTAGGGTCCGCCGATGCCCGGCCTGACAGCAGACCTCCCGACCCTCACCGCCCTCGCCGCCGAGCACGCCGCGGCCGGCGACGCGGACCGGCGCCTCGCCGAGCCGGTCGTCGCGGCGTTCCGGGACGCCGGCCTGTTCCGCGCCCTCGTCCCCGCCGCGCTCGGGGGGCTCGAGGCCGCGCCCCAGGACTTCCTCGACACCGTCCGGACCCTCGCGGGCGCCGACGCCGCGGCGGCATGGGTCGTCGCCGTCTGCGGGACCGGCGGGATGCTCGCCGCCTACCTGGAGCCCGAGGCGGCCGCGCAGGTCTACGGCGACGGGCAGATCGTCGGCGGCGTGTTCGCGCCGCGCGGGCGCGCGCTGCCCGACGGCGAGGACCTCCTCGTCAGCGGCCGCTGGTCGTTCGCGAGCGGCAGCGCGCACGCCGACTGGCTCATGGTGGGCTGTCTCGTCGCCGACGGCGAGGACGTCGTGCGCACGCCCGCCGGCGGCCCCGACGTGCGCCTGGTGCTGTTCCCGCGCGCCGCGTTCACGATGCACGACGCCTGGGACGTCGCGGGCCTGCGCGCGACCGGCAGCGACGACATCGAGTTGGACGGGGCGCGCGCGCCCGCGGTGCGTTCGGCGTCCCTGATCACCCAGGCGCCGCGGGTTGACACGCCGCTGTACACGTTTCCCCCGTTCGGCCTCCTCGCGCTGTCGATCGCCTCGGTGGCGCTCGGCATCGCCGGCGCCGCGCTCGGCGACCTCGTCGACCTCGCGGGCGGCAAGACCCCGACCGGCTCGACCCGCCCGCTCGCCGCCCGGCCCGACACGCAGGCGCGCGTCGCGCGCGGCCGGGCGGCCGTCGACGCCGCCGCCGCCCTCATCGCGGCCGCCGTCGGCGACGCGTGGGAGGCGGCGCGCGCGGGGACTCCGATCGGCGTGGAGCGACGCGCCGCGCTGCGCCGGGCGGCCACGCACGCGACCGAGACCGCGGCCGCCGTGACGAGCGACATGTACGCGCTGGGCGGCGGGACCTCCGTCTACGCGTCGAGCCCGCTCCAGCGCCGCCACCGCGACGTCCACGTCGCCACGCAGCACGCGCTGATCGCACCCGCGACGTGGGAGCTGACCGGGCGGCTCGCGCTCGGGCTCGAGACCGACGCCGGGCAGCTGTAGCTCAGGCGCCCGCGGAGCGGTACGCGTCGGCGGCCGCGAGGTGCCGGTCGAGCGAGCGCTCGATGGCGTCCGCGTCGCGCGGCGGCAGGTACCAGACGATGCGCGTGACCCCGGCGGCGGCGAGCCGCTCCAGGCGCTCGGGCTCCGTCGGCGCGACCTGGAGCGTCGTCGGCAGCGCGCCGCGACCGTGCTCCTCGCCGAGCGCGCGCAGCTTGTCGAGGCGCGCGATCATCTTGTCGTCGTCGCCGAGGAAGTTCGGGTACCAGGCGTCCGCGTACCGCACGACGCGCTCCAGCACGCGCTTGCCGTTGCCGCCCAGGAGCACCGGCGGGCCGCCCGGCTGGGCGGGCTTGGGCCAGCTCCACGTCGGCGGGAACGCGATGTGGTCCCCGGCGTACGCGGCCTCCTCCTGCGTCCACAGGGCGCGCATCGCCTCGACGCCCTCGCGCATGCGCCCGAAGCGCCGCGCGGGATCCACGCCGTGGTCCTCCATCTCCTCCTCGTTCCACCCCGCGCCGATCCCGAGCAGGACGCGCCCGCCGCTGAGGACATCGAGGCTCGCGACGGCCTTCGCGGTCACGATCGGATCGCGCTGGGCGACGAGCATGATCCCCGTGCCCAGGCGCAGCGTCGTGGTCGCGGACGCCGCGAACGCGAGCGCGACCAGCGGGTCATAGGTCCGCGAGTACTCGCGCGGCAGGTCGCCGCCGACCGGGTACGGCGTGCGGCGGCTCACCGGGATGTGGGTGTGCTCCGGGAAGAACAGCGACTCGAAGCCGCGCTCCTCGGTCATCCGCGCGATCGTCGCGGGGTCGGGGGAGTCCTCGGTGGGGAAGACGGCGACGCCGAAGTGCATGGCCGGATCCTAGGGGCGGGGCTCGGGCACCGGCCGCGCGTGGTCGGCCGCGAACGTCGCCCACACGCGGTCGCCGACGGCCGGGGCCGACTGCGGCGCCACGTCCGCGACGAGATCCTCGAGGCGCACCCGCGCCCGCCCGCCTTCACGGGTCACCGCCTGCACGACGCGCTCGAGCACGACGCGGCCCGCCGCGGCCGGGCGCGGATCACCGCGCAGGAGCTCGATCTCCCAGGGGTACACCGCGATCGCCGTCCCTCCGGGCACCACCCCGGTGAGGAGGTTCGCCCCCGTGAAGGCGGCGACGAACGCGTCCGCGGGTGCGGCGACGAGCTCGGCGATCGTCCCCTGCTGCCGCAGGCGCCCGTCGACGATGACGGCGGCACGGTCGGCGAGCGCGGCGGCGTCCCCGAAGTCGTGCGTCACGACGATCGACGGCAGCGCGAGCGCCGCGAGCAGGTCCTGCAGCTCGGCACGCACCGCCGTCCGCGTGTGCGCGTCGAGCGCCGCGAGCGGCTCGTCGAGCAGGAGGACGCGCGGTGCGCGCGCGAGGGCGCGCGCAAGGGCCACCCGCTGCCGCTCGCCGCCGGAGAGCGTCCCCGGCCGGGCGTCGGCGAGCGGGGCGATCCGCATGCGCTCGAGCAGGTCGTCCACGCTCGCCGCGGCGCCGAACGCGACGTTGTCGCGGACGCTGAGGTGCGGGAACAGCGCGTAGTCCTGGAACACCATGCCGACGGACCGTCGCTCGGGCGGCAGCCGGACGCCCGCGGCGGCGTCGAACCACACGACGTCCCCGAGCGTGATCCGCCCGGCGTCCGGCGACGTGATGCCGGCGATCGCCCGGAGCACGGTGCTCTTGCCGGCACCCGACGGCCCGACGAGCGCGAGGGTCTCGCACCCGACGTCCAGCCGGACGCTCAGCTCGAACGACCGAAGGCCGGTGGTGACGTCGGCGAGGAGCCGGTCCACGAGCTCAGGAGCTTGTAGGAGATGAGGACGCCGGCGCTGAGGATCACCAGCAGGATCGAGATCGCGATCGCCACGTCGAGGTCGCTCTCCAGCTGCTCGTAGATCGCGAGCGTCAGGGTCTGGGTCCGGCCCTGGACGTTCCCGGCGAAGATGATCGTGGCCCCGAACTCCCCGATCCCGCGTGCGAACGCGAGCACCCACCCCGCCAGCAGGCCGCTCGCCGCGAGCGGCAGCGCGATGCGGCGGAACGTCCGGCCGGGGCCGGCGCCGAGGGTCCGCGCCGCACCCGTCAGCGCCGGATCCACCGCCTCGAACGCGCTGAGCGCCTGCCGCAGGTAGAGCGGCCCGGCGACGAACGCGCCGTCGACCTGCTCAGGAGCAAGTTCCCAGAGCAGGCCGGGGATTCCAGTCGGGTCGTGTTCAAAGCGAATATCGGGACCATCTCGGACGTTAGTCGTAGGCGCGAGGTGCAGGCGCTGCTCGCCAAGCTCCGCGCGCTGCCGAGCGTCGCGAGCGTCCAGAGCCCAGATGCGCGCCGGGGTTCGATCAGTCGCGACGGCACGGTCGGCTTCGCCACTCTTGCGTTCGACAAGCAGGCCAATGATCTGGAAAAGGCGGATGTCGATCGTGTGGTCCAGACCGCCAGGG
>WBZU01000362.1_pt1 | contig 40743 bp, 34 predicted proteins | sample 5204311 | NCBI WGS metagenome assembly WBZU01 (sample SAMN12344359, study PRJNA552823) | activated sludge metagenome | biome: Activated sludge suspended growth; feature: Nitrification reactor; material: Wastewater; isolation source: activated sludge from nitrification reactor of wastewater...
TCAAACGAATCAGCGCTGGTTTGTCTCCTAGAACCGCCCGCTCGAGCGCCGTCATCGCTTCGTCGATCACCTTCCGCTTCTCGGCGCTCTCCAAAAGATCCGCGTCGGCTTCCAGCGCCTTGCGCGTCGCATGCAGCACCCGCTCCGCTTCCACCCGCGCTTCCACGAGCTGCCGCATGTTCAGATCATCCTCGCCATGATCGAGCGCCGCCATGAGCATCTCTTCGACCTCTTCGTCGCTCAGCCCGTAACTCGGTTTGACCTCGACCCGCTGCTCGATCCCCGTCGTCAATTCTTTCGCGGTCACGCCCAAGATCCCGTCGGCATCGACGCGAAACGTCACTTCGAGACGCGCCATTCCGGCGGGCATCGGAGGGATTCCTTTGAGCACAAACTTCGCCAAGGACCGACAATCCACGGCGAGCTCTCGTTCGCCTTGGACGATGTGCAGATCAAAGCCCGTTTGGTTGTCCGCGTAGGTCGTGAAAACTTGCCGTGCTCCCGCGGGAATCGTCGTGTTTCGAGGCAAAATCTTCTCGACGACGCCGCCCATCGTTTCGAGGCCCAGCGACAACGGCAGCACGTCGAGCAAGAGCACTTCATCGGCGCGATCTTTTGATCCCGCCAAAATGTCCGCCTGAATCGCCGCTCCAAGCGCCACGACTTCTTCCGGATCGATGTCCGTCAGCGGCGGTTTTCCAAAGAGTTTTTCCACGTACCGACGGACGAGCGGCACTCGAGTTGCCCCACCCACGAGGATCACGCCATCCAGTTCGGCAGGTGAAACTCCCGCGTCACGCAGCGCGCGACGACACGCCACGCCCGTGCGATCCACGAGCGACTGCACGAGCGCTTCGAACTCGTCACGCGTCACCGAGATCTTCCGGCTGCCACCTTCGACCTCGATCTCGGCTTCGACCTGCGGCGCATCCGTGAGCCCATGCTTGATCTGCCGCGCTGTATCGAGCGCCAAACGCACGAGCTCTCCGGGCGGATTCGTTGGAGCTCCAAGCTCGGCCAAGATCTTCGTCGCCAGCGCGCGATCCATGTCATCGCCGCCGAGCGCACTGTCGCCACCGGTCGAACGCACCTGAAACACGCCGTTGTCGAGCAAAAGAATCGTGATGTCGAACGTGCCTCCGCCGAGGTCGTACACGGCAAACAGCCCGTTCTTTTGACTTTCCAAACCGTACGCCAGAGCTGCCGCGGTCGGTTCGTTCAGCAAACGCAGCACATCGAGCCCCGCGAGTTTTCCCGCGTCTTTCGTGGCTTGGCGTTGCGCATCATCGAAATACGCCGGCACCGTGATCACCACGCCTCCGACGGAGCGCAGTTCGTCCTCGGCCAGCTGTCGCAAAACTTTCAGAATTTCGGCTGAAACTTCGACGGGCGTCAGGGTTTTTCCTCGGACCGCAAAACGAACCGTCTTCGCTTCTTCCGGCGAGTTCGCCTGGGCAAACTCGTACGGACCCAGCTTTCGCGTCTCCGGATCATCGGCGCCTCGTCCCATGAACCGCTTCACGCTGACGATCGTCTCGCGTGGAAACTCCGGCGCCAGACGCATCGCATCGCGTCCCACGATCACGCGCCCGCGCGGATCGTAATGCACGACGGACGGCACGAGTTTTTCCTGGTTGCAATCCGTAATGACAAACGGTTTGCCGTCCCGAACGCGAGCGACCAGCGAGTTTGTCGTACCCAGATCGATGCCGACGGGTTTGGGGGCAGCTTTGGGATCGAAGATTTCGAGCAGTTGCATCGTGATCTTTCAGGTAGCGAGGTCTTCTTCGATGGCGCTCACTTCATCGAGGAAACGCCGCAAGTATCTGAGTTCCCCCAAGTGCGGAAGGGCCAGGGCCGCGTTGTCCAGGGCTGCGAGCGTTTGTCCCAGCTTGTTCAGCACGGCGGTTTCCCGCGTCCGCACGGAAGCCGCCAATTTCTGCACGGCTTGCAAATCCTTCGCCCGACGCGCATCGGCCAATTCTTCACGCTGCTCCATCATGTCCATGAGCAACGCTTGCGACGGCTTGGGCTCCGCCGTTTCTCCAACCGGAACACCCGCGCGGCGCAAAAGCGCCTCGGCTCGACGCACCGGATCCTTGAGCACCCGATACGCATCGTTCACTTCGATCGCTTTTCCAAGCGCCATTCGTCGCTCGGCCGCCGGCGCTCCCGAATATCGATCCGGATGCAGCGCCCGCGAAAGATCGCGATGTCGCTCGGCGAGTTTGTCCAGCTCGAGGTCGAACCGAGGTTCGACCCCCATGGTGTCGAAGGGATCGTGCATGCGTTGGTCAATGATTGGAGGTCAAACGAACGAGGCGATCATCCGACGGTGAACGAATGACCGCAGCCGCAGCGGCTGGCTTCGTGGGGGTTCTTGAACTTGAAGCCCTGGAACATCAGCGTCTTCTCCCAATCGAGAATGGATCCGCCGAGGTACAGGATGCTCTTCTTGTCGCAGAAGACACGCACGCGGCTTTTGCCTTCCTCGTTGAACTCGAGGACCAAATCGCCTTTGCGCGGTTCTTCGTCATCGAACTCGATGACGTAGGAAAAACCTGAACAACCGCCGCCTCGAACGCCAACGCGAATGGCCGCATCCGGCGTACCGCGTTTGGCAAGGTTCGTCCGCATCGCATCGACCGCTTGCGGACTGACCCCGATGGTTTTGCGGTTCGTCTCGGCCATGGGTTTGTCCACGATCTTCTTGGGTTGTACCGATTCAGTGACCATGTCCATCACGAACCTCCGGACAGCGCCTTCTTTGCGGCTTGCTTGGTACGGAAATCAGCGATCGCGCTCTTGATCGCGTCTTCCGCGAGAACCGAGCAGTGGATCTTGACCGGGGGCAAATGAAGCTCCTCGGCAATCATGCTGTTCTTGATCGTCTCGGCTTCGTCGATCGTCTTGCCCTTGAGCCATTCCGTGGCGAGCGAAGACGAGGCGATGGCCGAGCCGCACCCGAACGTCTTGAACTTGGCGTCTTCGATGACGCCGCCGTCGTTTACTTTGATCTGCAAACGCATCACGTCACCGCACGCGGGCGCGCCGACGAGTCCGGTGCCGACCTGGTCGTCGTTCTTGTCGAGCGTGCCGACGTTGCGCGGGTTCTCGTAATGCTCGATGACCTTGTCGCTGTATGCCATGGGTCGAAACCTCTCTTTACCGAATCCTTGGACAAACCTTTTTCAGTGCGCCGCCCACTGCACCGACGCAAGGTCGATGCCTTCTTTGTGCATCTCGTAAAGCGGCGACATATCGCGGAGTTTCTGCACTTTTCGAGTGACCAGATCCGCGACGTAATCAACTTCCTCGTCCGTGGTGAAACGGCCGAGGCCAAACCTGATGGACGAGTGGGCGAGGTCATCGCCGACACCCATCGCGTGCAATACGTACGAAGGCTCGAGGCTCGCGCTGGTACAAGCCGATCCGCTGGAAACAGCGACGTCCTTGATGGCCATGATGAGCGCCTCGCCTTCGACGAACGCGAACGAAACGTTCAAGTTCCCGGGCAAACGTTTGTCCAAAGAACCGTTGACGACGATCTCGTCCAGGTTCTTCGCCAGCTTTTGACGCAAACGTTCTCGCTGCCGGAGAATCCGCTCCGATTCGGCTTTGCCTTCTTCGATCATGATTTGCGCGGCCTTCGCAAAGCCCACGATGCCCGGCACGTTCAGCGTTCCCGAACGCATGCCGAACTCGTGACCGCCGCCGTCCAATTGCGCCGCCACACGGACACGCGGTTTGGATCGACGCACGTACAAGGCTCCGATTCCTTTGGGCCCGTACATCTTGTGAGCCGTGATCGAGGCCAGATCGACGTGCATTGCTTCCACGTCGAACGGCACTTTGCCCACGCCTTGCACCGCATCCGAATGCAACAGCACGCCGCGTTTTCGCGTGATCGCGCCGATCTCTGCGATCGGCTGCACCGTGCCCACTTCGTTGTTCGCCAGCATCACCGACACGAGGATCGTCTTGTCCGTGATCGCCTTGGCCACATCGTCCGGATCGACCAACCCGTTTTTCCCGACAGGCAGGTACGTCACGGTGAAACCTTGTTTTTCCAGACGCTTGCACGTGTCGAGGACAGCCTTGTGCTCGATCACCGTCGTGATGATGTGGTTGCCCTTTTCCTTGTAGAAATCCGCGACGCCCTTGATCGCCAGGTTGTTGCTTTCGGTCGCGCCCGACGTGAAGACCATTTCCTTCGGGTTTGACGCGCCAATCAGTTTGGCCAGGATGTCTCGGGACTTCGTGACCGCTTCTTCCGCTGTCCAACCGAAGACGTGACTGCGACTCGCCGCATTGCCGAACTTTGCATTGAAGTAAGGCAACATCGCTTCGAGCACCCGCGGATCGACAGGCGTCGTTGCGTGATAGTCCATGTAAATCGGGATCTGAATCGTCATCGTCCGTCCTTGTTCAGCGTCGGGATCGTTCCACAACCGCCGTAAATGCCCGCCACGAGCTCCGGTTCCACCCGCGGCCGTTCCCGTACATGACAACTCGTACATGCCGCCACGAGTTCGTCCGGGTCACATGTGTCGCACGTATCGAGGTAATCGATGCTCGCGAGAAGTTCGCGTTCGAGCGACATGAGGTTGGAGATTTGCGCGCGTGTTTCTTGCAGTTTTTGCAGGTACATCGCGCGGATCGAAGCCATGGCTTCGGGCGCCGAAGGCGCGCTTTCCCACGTCGCCACGACTTCTTGAATTTGCGCGAGGGACAAACCCAGATCGTGCATCTTGCCGATCCAGCGGACGCGGGTGACCGCGGCTTGATCGTACAGACGGTAACGACCTTTCGAGCGGGCATGAGGTTTGAGAAGACCAACCTCTTCGTAATGATGAATCGCCCGCACGGTTTTTCCGGCCGCCCGAGCCAGATCACCCACTTGCAGCAGGTCCTCGGACGAACCCTGCCCGTTCTGATCGACGTCCGCCGTCGTTGCCGACGTCGGCCACTTCTGTGTCGCGGGATGAGAAATCCCCGCCGAAGCAGACGAATTTCGCCGCTCGGAATGACGTGCCAACGGGAGATGCCGAACTTGGGCCATCGCTCAAACTCAAACCCTTACGTGTGCGTGAGGGTTACCTAACGGGAGGTTTAGGAGGATGAGCGGCGTCTGTCAACCCGCATGATGACGAAGTGCCACAAGTTCCAGTTTTGGTCGGGTCAGGTCGGTCGGTTTAAGGAGCCTTCAATCCCGATCCGAACGGGGGGTATGGGGGGCGAAGCGAGCGTCGACCATGGTCCGCAGGACCATGGTCGGTCAGCGAGCGCAGCCCCCCATCGAGAACAAAGCTCTTCGCGTAGCGCGCTTGTTAGCGCGCGAAGCGAACGTTCAAATCAAGGCGTGCGCTCTCAACGTGTGAGCGTGGCCGGCTCGATCGTTCGAGCACAAAAGCGCGCGAAGCGAACGTTCAAATCAAGGCGTGCGGTCTCAACGTGTGAGCGTGGCCGGCGCGATCGTTTGAGCACAAAAGGAAAACGCCCCGCGGTCGGCGAGGCGTTTGTCCTGGCAAGTTCATGCCGTCGATTCAGTTGGGCGGAGGAGGCGGATCGACGACCGTGCCGACGTCGACCGATCCACCGTTGGCGATCCATTGGAAGTTGTCGACGATGGTGGTCGAGTCATACAGGCCGTCACCCGTATCGAAGATGGCCCAGCGAATGATGAATTCGTCGCCGCCTTTGATGGGTGCTTGCGACAGGAGCCATCCGGTTCCGCCGGCGTTGTTCCATTGATTGAAACCAGTGCCTTGCATCTCGCTCGCGCCCAAGGGGCAGCCGTCACAAACATCGAAGAACGCGATGTTGACGCCCACGGGGTTTTTCTGGCTGTCGAACGAAATGTTGCCGTTGATCGATCCCATCGGGGCGGGCGTCACGAGCGAGATGAACTGGTCGTTGTAGGTTTGACAAACCCATTCGGGGTATTCGAACGAGTAAAACTTGAAGTTGAACTTGTAACCCGTGGCGTTTGTCGGGGCGCGGAGACGAACTTCGAGACCCACGTCGTCGAAGATCGACTTTTCGACGGGGCAGGAAGGCGGGTCTTGAGGGAATCCCGGGGGAGGCGTACCTGCGCCTGCGCCCGGACAGCTCGGGCTGCCGCACGCGTTCGCTTGGCCGGGCAAACGCGCCGTACCGGTTGCCAACGCGAGCATGGTGCTTCCGCCGCGGACCATGACGTTGGCTCCAAAGTTGTTGAGCAAACCGGCTTGGTTACCAGGGTTCGTCGGTGCGCCGTTTGCCCGGACGTACCTTGCTTCGACGATGCCCCAGCTGTTGTTCGTCGCAACCTTGCAAATGTCGACGGCGTTCACGCCGTGGATGGGGTCCTTGTCGTCGAGCGCCAGGCCGTCGTCGCAGAACTTGGCGACATCGTCGACCGCGCCGTTGCAGTCTTCGTCCGACGGAACGGCCATCGGATTGTTTGGATCCGTAAGAACTTCGACTGCGCCCGGACCAACGTTCGGATCGCAGTCGTTGCAATCACCTTGGTTCTCCGTCGTGCCGTCACCATCGTCATCGACGTCGGCGCTCGTGACACAGACCATGCTGCCACCTGCCGAGCCACCCGTGCCTGGCGGGGGAAAGATGATGTCGCCACCATCGCCCCCCGAACTGCTGCTGCCCGACCCCTTGCCACCGGCGCCCGATGACGTGTCGTCACAAGCCGGGTCGCTGAAAACGTCGCAGTCGCCGCTGCCACGCCGGCCGACGGGACTGCATGCCATTTGCGCGGCCACGACGCTCACGAGACCTGCGAAACCAAAAAGAACAAGGTTCTTGCGCATCATCGTTCTCCGTCCTCGGCAGTTGCTGAGGGACAAGCAAAGTGGTTTGAGTTTCTCCCGACGCACCCACGTAGCTGACACGTGAGCGTCGAGATGATCCGACAAACGATTGTAACAGGATTGCGACGGGCGGAAGGGTGACCATCACACGCGTTGCGCGTGTTGTTTGTGCGTCACTCGGGAGGCAGGATGATCGTTCCTGTTGTTCCAGGCGTTCCGTACCACTGCCAGTTGTCGATCAACGTGCTCGAATCGAGGTTTCCGTCACTGGAATCGTACGTCACCAGGCGAATGCGGAAGGTCGAACCGGGGGTCACCGGCATCGTCGTGCGCAACCATCCCGTCGACCCGTGAGTCCATCCGGGGTTGGCCAGATCGGACTCGAAGGGAGTACCGGCGATGGCGGCCTTTCCAAGCCCGCAGGCGAACGAGACGCCGCCGCCTACACACGGTGGTGTCGGGCAATTGCACGCATCGATGAACGCGTTGTTGACGCTGATCGGGTTCTTCATCCCGTCGAACGCCACGTTGCCGTCCATCTGCCCCATCGGGAACGGCTCCACGTGCGCGACGAAGAAGTCGTTGAACTGCTTGCAGATGTAGTCGTGCCATTCGTACGTGAAAAACTGGAAGTCGAACGAGGCGCTTTGGGCGTTTGTCGGGACGTTCATCTCGATCTGTACGCCGGTCGCATCGTGCGGAAGGCCTGTCGTCACGCCGGGGCACGCCGCGCTGGGCTTTGGAAATCCAAACGGCGCGTTGCTCGTGTAGCCCTTGTCGAACGTTCGATACACCGACTCGGCGCTCGTCTTGTCACGCGCAGTGCCCGACGAAAGCATCAACATATTGGCGCCTTCGCGGGGTTTGTTGTTCGTGCCAAACTTCGCCATGATGCCGTGACCAAGATGGAAATTCGCCAGCTTGGTTGCATCCGCCGGAATGGGACTGCCGTCGGCGAGGACCCACTTGGCTGTCTTGACAAACTGGCACATGCCGATCGCTTTGGTCGCGTCGAGAGGCTCCTCGCTGTTGAGCACGAGGCCCGTGTCGCAAGGCGTGGGCGCTTCATCGAACATGCCGTCGCAGTCTTCGTCCGCCGGATCCATGGCCGGACCTGCATCCGGTCCGGCGTCGGCCACTTCCGGCGTGGGAACTTCGACGGCACCCGGATTCACGTTCTTGTCGCAGTCGTTGCAGTCGCCTTCGTTTTCCGTGAAGCCGTCGCCGTCGTTGTCTTTGTCGGGAAGGCCGGGATTACAAGCCATTCCGCCGCCTGTGCCGCTCGAGCCCGCCGGGAAGATGATGTCGCCGCCGGCGCCTGCATCCCCACCCGTGCCTCCCGTACCGCTGGAGGTCGTCATTCCGCCCGTACCGCTGTTGCCCGTGCCTCCCGTCCCAGGACCCCCGGGAACCGGTTTCGCCGAACAAGCAACGACAATCGCGGACAAACCAAGCAAAGCCCATGTTGAAGAATGCAACTGCTTCATGCAAAGCCCTCTCGATGACTAAGAAACGTTGCGGGGTCGAGCCCGACCCTCGGTGGCGACAAACCTGCCGACTTTCGATGCCCCAGGCCATCGAAGTATTGCTGTTGTGAATCGTGCGGGCGAGACCGATGCCGCGCGTGACCAAGAACTGACCAAACACGCGTCATCAATCGAGCGATTTCAAGACACTCGATCGTAGCTGATACGCGATGGGGCTGTCACGGTGACGGCCCCGGAAGATCGACGGGCAACCGTTGCTCAACCGGCGTCGCCGGCCGCCGCTTTCTTGCCCTTCTTCTTGCCTTTGCCATCGGCCGCCGGGGCCGCCGATGCGCCGGGATTCAACAGATCGTCGCGCATCTTTTCGGCCCGATCCGTCTTCTCCCACGTGAACTCGTCACGCCCGAAGTGACCGTACGCCGCCGTGCGCTTGTAGATCGGCTTCAACAAATCGAGCTGCTCGATGATCGCCTTGGGGCGCATGTCGAAGTTTGTCAAGATGTACTTCTCGAGCACGTCTTCGGCGATGCGGCCCGTGCCGAACGTGTTGACGAAAACGCCGACGGGTTGAGCCACGCCGATCGCGTAGGCAATCTGCACTTCGCAACGCGAGGCGAGCTTCGCCGCGACGACGTTTTTCGCGACGTACCGCGCGTAATAACACGCCGAACGATCGACCTTCGTGGGGTCTTTGCCGCTGAACGCGCCACCGCCGTGACGACCCATGCCGCCGTAGGTGTCGACGATGATCTTGCGTCCGGTCAAACCCGCGTCGCCGAACGGACCGCCGATCACGAAACGCCCCGTGGGGTTGATGTAGATCTTGGTGTTTTTGTCGATGAACTTTTCCGGAATGACCTTGTCGATGACGAGCGAACGCATCGCATCGACGATGGTCTTGTGCTTGACGTCGGGGCCGTGTTGCGTCGACAAAACGATCGCGGCGACGCGCACGGGTGCGTCATTCTCGTACTCGAACGTGACCTGGGTTTTTCCATCCGGACGGAGCCAATCGACCTTCTTGGATTTGCGCACTTCCGCGAGCTTGCGAGCCATGCGGTGGGCAAACGAGATCGGGGCGGGCATCAATTCCGGTGTTTCGTCGGTCGCGTAACCGAACATCATGCCTTGGTCGCCGGCGCCTTGCTCCTTGTGCAAGCCTTCGCCTTCGGTGACGCCGCGCGAGATATCGGGGCTTTGCTTTTCGATCGCCGTGAGAACGGCGCAGGTTTCATAATCAAAACCCATCGCGGCATCGGTGTATCCGATGTCTTTGATGGTGTTTCGAATGACGACCGGCATGTCGACCCACGCGGTCGTCGTGATTTCGCCAGAGACAACCGCCATGCCCGTCTTGACCATCGTCTCGCATGCGACGCGAGCTGCCGGATCTTGGGCGAGGATGCCGTCGAGAATGGCATCGGAAATCTGGTCGCAAATCTTGTCTGGATGGCCTTCCGTTACGGACTCTGAAGTGAATTGATACCGGCGCATGGATGCTCCTTCGGGGACTGGCGGGGCGTACGCATACGCCTTGGACGCTGGACCGTCAACGCACGTGAAGGCACAAAAGCGAAACGCCGGACCACCCTGAGGTGATCCGGCATTTCATCCGACGAACGAAGGTCCCGGTGAAACCGGCGTATCAGCCGCCCATACCTTCGAGTTTCGCGACGAGTTCAGGGCTGAAGGTGCCTTGGCCCAAGCGAGCGCGAACCTGCTTGAAGATGCTCTTCCAGTTCTCCTTCTCGCCCGAGGACAACGTGACGACTGTCATCTTGCCCTTCAAGCGCTCGAAGGCCGCATCGTCTTCATTGCGAATACGCTTCGTGAGCGCGTTCGCCGCAACCTTGCCCGTGTCGATGAAGATGGCTTTCAAGTCGGCCGGGAGCGAGTCGAGCTTCTTGTTTGACATGATCAACGCGCCAATGGCGTAACTCGTCACGTCCGCGGACATGTGGTCGAGTTTCCCCGCCCATTGAAGCTGTTCGGTGACGAGCGCCGGGACGGTGACCATGTCGATCGCGCCGGTGTTGAGCTGCGGAAGAACTTCGGGGATCCCCGCCGGAACGCCGGTGACGCCAAGGATCTGGTACACGGCGGGAACGATGTTGTCGTCTTTCCACGCGTAAGGCTTTCGGCCCTTGAGGTCATCGGGCTTGTGCATTTCGTAGCCCTTCGTGAACGTGCGGGCCGCGCCGACATCGCCCCAACCGGCAATGTAGAAACCCGCATCCGCTGCGCCCTTCTCGAATTCGGGACGCAGCGCTTCACGAGCGGCATCGAGTTTCGACCACGAGCTGAAGAGGCCGGGCATCTGCAGCGCAAGAATCGGTTTGTAAACTTTGCCCAGACCAACCGCAGTCACCGCGGCGCCATCGAGTTGACCGCTCTTGATCTTCCCGATCATCGCGCCTTCATCGCCGTGCTGACCGTTGTAAAAGATCTGAACTTCCATCCGACCGCCGCTCTTCTCCGCAACGGCCTTCTCCCAGGTGCTGAACACCTTGCCCCAAGGACTCGACTTCGGAGCCAGCGTCCCAAGCTTGATCTTGAACTCGGCTTCGGCCTTGGCATCTTGGGCAAAACCAATCCCGGCAAGAATCGTCAAGGCACTGAGAAGCTGAATCACCGCTTTACGTCGCATCATCTGAAACCTCCATCCCTCGGCTTGGGCACTTGTGCAGTCTTGGCTCCCGAAAGACTTCCTGTTTGCCGCGATCCTGTAAAGAAGGTTTTTCCCCCTAAACAGGCTCGCCGGACCCGGACCGTTCACGATGCAACGCGGCATGCGGCGTCGAAAGCGAACAGTACGTGGACGACGCGATGCCGGACCAGCGTTCCCATCGTCCAAAAAAACTCATCGGACAAGAGGATCGCTGGTCCGACCTCGACCAGGTCGGCATCTGGGTCGGCTCGAAACCTGACGGGCCGTGAGGCACGAATGCCATACAGCGACAGTGGACGAGCCCCGAAAAGCGTTATTCACATTGCCGCAACGCGAAAAACTCTGATGATAGGCCCCGATGATCCTGGAAGACATTCGCAACGTTCTGAAAGAGCAAGGCTGGCCCGTGGAGTTGCTCTCCGAATCCACCCTGCGCAGTCGCTTCCGAAGTCGCGATCGCATCTTCCCGCTGTTCATCCACGTCGAACCTCTGTTTGTCACGTTCGCCGTCATCCCCTACGCCAAACTCCCCGAAGACCCCGACACAGCCGACGAGCTCATGTCGCGACTGCTTCGCCTCAACCGCGACATCAACCTCGCCAAGTACTCCGTCGACGATGACGGCGATGTCATTCTGAGCGCCGAGTACCGCATCGAAAACTTGGATCCCAGCGAGATCCGAGATGCCGTGGACGTGCTGTCGTTCTATGCCGACAAACATCACGCCGACGTCCACGCGCTCGCCGGGACCTGAACTTCGTTTCACCTCCAACGATCACTCGCGCAACGTTTCGATCCGCGGCTTCGGCTGTTCGTCTTGTACATCGCGCAGCTCGGTCCGCGTTACGGGTACGCGCACCACGAGCTCCCCACGCACGAGCGTCAACCGCACGACCGATCCCACACGACCTCGCAACATCTCGCGAATCCGGGGCGCGGTTTGGTTTCGCACGTAGAAACCGTCGATCATGATGATCTCGTCGCCCGGCAAAAGTCCCGCTTTTTCCCCGGCAAGACCGGGAAATACATCCCGCACGTAGACCGCTCCGGTTTCGTTGTCGCGACTCAAATGCGCGCCGATCGAGCCGGGTTTTTCGGCTCCACACGCCACGAGCGAACACGCGGCGACGGTCACGACGAGCTTCAACAACGATCGCATCCACCCCACGATAACAACGTCGCCCGCTCGACATGCACCTTGCCGCAGCGAATCCACGCTGATGAGCTTTGCCGCATGGTTTTTCAGCGCTCGGTGTGGCCTGTGTTCGTGATGGCAAACCTTGCGGTCGTGGGTTTGTCCGCCTGCGCGCCCGGCGAAAGCGAAGCTCCCGGCTGTCAAAGCGATGCCGATTGTAGTGACGAACGGGTTTGTCGCGCCGGTGCGTGCTTTCGAATCATCGGCGATGTCGATGCTTCCGTTCAAGACGACGCCGGCTGACGCTGCTCAAGGATCGTCGCCCGCGGAGCGCACACGCAACAAGCCTTCGGCCACTCGAAAACGTGCTCGGCAAGCGAGCCGATGTGTCGGCGGAGCATCGAAGGCCATCAACGTTTCTTCTTCATCGGAAGATGGCTCGCGAAGCAAATCCTCACCTTCGAGCACTTCGATGCGGCACGTTCCGCACGTTCCGGAACGGCATGAAAACTCGACGGGCGCGCGGCTTTCATCGCAAACGTCGATCAGTCGAGCAAATGGCTCGGCTTCACCCGTCGTGACGACGTGCCTCTCGGCAGATTCGAACTCGACCCGAATCACAGAATCTCCCTCGCGCATCGTCGCGCTCGATGCAATTGGCTCATGACGCGCCACGGAGTATTTCACTCGGCATGCAGCAAAGCTTCGATGTGATCATCATCGGCGGCGGTCCGGGAGGCTCGACGCTGGCTTCGAGTTTGGCCAAGCGCGGTCGGCGATCGCTGGTGCTCGAACGCGAGAAGTTTCCGCGTTTTCACATTGGCGAATCGCTCTTGCCGTGTTCGCGCGGTGTGCTCACGGAACTGGGTATCGACGACGAGCTCGATCGTAGGTTCATCCGGAAATACGGCGCGCGATTTCTTTGCTCCACGACCGGTCGGACAAACACGTACCACTTCGCCGATGCGTACGAAGCGGCCTTCGATTACGCCTACCAAGTCCCTCGAGCCGAGTTTGACCACGTGCTGCTCGAACATGCGAAGAAGCTCGGCGCCGACGTGCGCGAAGAGTGGGAAGTCGCCGATGTCATCTTCGACGGCTCACGCGCGGTGGGCGTGCGCGCTCGCAACATGCATGAACCGTCGAACATCGTGGAGTTTCACGCGCCCGTGATCGCCGATGCGACAGGTCGCGACACGCTGCTCGCCACGCGAACCCGCCGCAAAGCGAACATCCCACGCCTCGACAAAACCGCGTTTTTCTCGCACTTTCGCAACACCGTTCGTCAAGAAGGCGTCGAAGAAGGAAACATCCAAATCGTCGTCTTCGAACACGGTTGGTTCTGGTTCATCCCGTTCCGCGGTGACCTCACGAGCGTCGGTGCCGTGTGTTCGTCGGAATGGATCAAACAGAAGAAAAAGGGCGAAAGCCTCGATGAATTTTTCATGCGCACGGTGGAATGTTCTTCGTGGGCGAAGCAATTTCTTTCGAACGCAAAACAAGAGCGGTCTGTGGGAGCGCTCGCGGACTTTTCGTATCGCATCGATCAGCTGACGGGTGATGGTTGGCTCTTCGTGGGCGACGCGGGCGGGTTCCTCGATCCGCTCTTCTCAACGGGTGCGCACTTGGCGATCCAAGGCGGATTCATTGCAGCTCAAACGATTGACGAAGCGCTGAAACGTGGCGACACGTCGCGGGCAGCGTTTGCCGAGTACGAAGCGGCCGTGCGTTACGCCGTCGACTTGTTCTTGGGCGTTGTGCAGGGGTTTTACGCGGGGCATTTCCGCGAAACGTTGTTCGAGGAAAACCAACGCAAGCCGATGCGCAAGATCATCACGTCGATCTTGTCGGGCGACGTCTTTCATCAAAAGAAGAAGCCGCAATGGGCGCCGTTTGTCCAAGGGCTCTACCCGGCCGACGTGCCGCAGTTTGTCTAGGCAATTTTTATTTCGCAGGGGCGTTTTGCGGGATCGTCGCAAGCTGCGCTTTGCACGTTGCTGCAAGGGTTTCCTTGCCGTTCGGGGCTTTGGCGGCTTCGCGCCACGACGCGGCCATCGCCTTGAATCCGGGCTCCCGAGCCGCGCGAGATTCCGCGGGAAGCGTGTCGAGAAACGCGTTCATCTTTTCGACGTACGCATCGCACTCGGCAACGCCGATCGCTGTTTCCGAGGTCGCGGCGGCTCCATCGCCGGTGCTCTCTTTTTTGCAACCGAACCCAGCGAAAGCGATCAGCAACAACGCGCCCGTCGACTTCTTCATCGTCTCCGTCTCCAACCACGAGGCAGCGTTCTCGAGCTGCGCGGCGGATGGTGCCACGTGCGGATCAACGGACAAAAATTGTCGATGCGGTCGCGCTCATGCGCGCACGAGCAGGATGGCGTGTTCTTCGCGGGATCGCGTGGCAAACGCGCGACGCGTGGGCTCGTGAAAATGTGGACGCTCTTGAGAAGCCACGGCGGTGAGCTTCAGGTGCGTCTTGCCAAGCACGCGGCGAATCGAATCCACGGCGTAGATGGGTTTGCCCGCGATGACACTGTCCGCCAGCAAAAGCACGGCCATGCCTTGCGGCACGAGCACGCGATCCATCGCCTGGAGCGCCGCACCGATCTCGCGCTCCCAATGCAAAACACCGTCCGCGGGACCCAAGGCATCGAGACGTCGACGTGCGCCGATTTCGTTTGAGGAGAAACGATCGGATTGCAGCCCCAGCCATCGCAGGCGCACTTCGTGATGCGCCAAGTAGTCGTAGACGCCGGGGTAGGGTGGTGACGTCACGATCAAGTCGACCGAGCGATCGTCGATTCCGGCAAGCACCCGCGCGTCGCCTTCCAGTACACGCGCACGCGGCGCTTTGCGCATGTCGCCGGCGACTTCATCCAGCTGCTTGGTGAGCTCTTCGGTTTTGCGCACGAACAATCGCGCCGGATAACCCGCGGCAATTCGCCGAGGAAGCTCCCGATTCGAAGTGTCCGAGGTACGTCGACTCAGCTTCGTCAGGATCGCGGACAGCACCAGCTCCAGGTCCGCACGAAGAAGCGCTGGGTTTGTCCGGTCGAGTGCCCAACGAATGCTGTCGAGCTCGAGCAAGACGTGACGATCGAAAAGCTCCAGATCTTCAGGGCCGTAACGTCGTGTCGGACCGGCTTTCGCCTTGCGGCGTTCGTCCGCGTGAACCGCAATGGCTCGTGCCGTTTCGACGAGCATCTGTTTGTCCTGCTCGGACCCTTCGCGCACTTTGCGTGAAGCCAGGCGAACTGCGAGCGGATTCGCATCCACACCAACCGCTCGACGTCCTGTCAGACGCGCTTCGACGAGCACCGTGCCGCTTCCGCAAAACGGATCGAGCACCACATCGTTCGGATCGCAAAACGCTTCGATGAGACGACGCGCCGTGAGCGGATGCATGCGCGCCGGGTAGCTGTGAAAGCCATGCACGTGCGCACGAGCTGCTTCTTCGGCAACTTCGGACGTGGGCACATCGAGCGCTCCGGCGAGAAGCGTTCCGAGCGCCGCGTCGCCCAGCAGTTTCACCTGACCGCCGACATGCGACAACGCCCGTCGCACGTTGGGTTTGTCTTGACGTTCCATCACAATCGTTCGCGTTTCGCTTGCTGCTCTTGAGCCAGCGCTTCCGCTTCGGCTCGAGCTTCTTCTTCCGCTGCCTGTTGAGCGTCGGTCGTCGGGGAGGTTGCCGCAGCGGATGTATCGACACGCAATTTTCCGCGATACGCCAGGTTGCCCTCGGGCCGTACGAGATCACTTGCTTCGAGGAGCGCGAGGAGTTCTTCGGCCTGAGGTTCGTCAATGTGCAACGCCTTGGCCAAGGACGTTGCGGTCACGGGCGTCGTGCTTTGTTCGACGACATCCGTCGCCGCCGCCATCCACGCTTCATCGATGGCTGCAGGAAGTTCTCGACTTAGCCGGGACGAACGTTTGCCCAGGGCGAAGGTCAATCCAAACAGGGGACCGGCGGTGAGCAAACCGGCGAGGAAAAGCCACAAGCCGATGTTGCCTCCCACCACGATGCTGATGATGCCCGCGATGCCCAACAAGCCCACGATGCCGATCGCGGACAAACCCGCGGCGATGGCGCCGCCACGCGTCTTGGCGCGACTCTTTCGGCTTGTTTCCGCGCGCTTGAGGGCCGCGAGCTCTTTGGCTCCGCGACGTTTCCTCGGGGCCAGCAAAGGAACGCAGGGACCTCCGCAAACGTCGCAGCGATAGCGGAATTCAGGATCCGGCGAGCAACCTGTCGTCGCTCCGCAGAGCGGGCATGCGGCCAGGCGTTGCGACGTACCACAGCGAGGACAAACGTCGGCGCCGTCGGGAACACTCGCTCCGCAAGCTTTGCAGTCGGTGGATGTCGTCGCGTTCGTCACGATCGTTGGAAGGCGAAGGATTGGCGTCGCCTCGGCGCATTGCGAGCCTGCGAATGGAAATGGAACTCGAGCGAGTTCTCTGTGGAAACCATGTAGTCCGGCGCGGTTCGTGTGGCCAGAGGGTCGTCGGTGTCGCGTGAAGAACTTCGACGACGCTGGAAGCAGCCGACTTCTGCGCGAAATGCTTATCGGCATCCTCGCGAGATGCGTGCAAAGATGCGCGGTATGAAGGACCGCTGGGCCAAAAGCAGCCGAAACACGGCCGTGTGGCGTATCGCCGGCGCATACACGCTTCTGGTCCTCTTCGCAGGCTCCTTGTCGTTTCTACTTCGCGACGACGCTCCATGGGTTCACCCCAAACCTTGGATCGTGATGCCGGCCCTGACCGCAACGTTGACCAGCGCGTTGTGCGGCATGGCGACGGCGATGCTCGTCGTCATCTCGACGCGGTTTGTCGTCGGACGATTTGCTTGGGCGCAACGCCTGCACGCCGAACTTCGTCCCGTCGCTCAAGATCTCACCGTCGGACAGATCTTCCTGCTCGCGGGGCTTTCGAGTTTGGGTGAAGAGGTCCTCTTTCGCGGGCTGCTCACACCGACCCTCGGCGTTGTTCTTTCCTCGCTGCTGTTTGGATTTCTGCACCAGGTGCGAGGGCCCAGTCGTTGGGTGTGGATTTGGTGGGCCACCGCCGTCGGGCTCGTTCTGGGGACCATCTTTGCCGCGACCGGTTCGCTCGTGGGGCCGCTGCTGGCGCATGCCGTCGTGAACGCCGTGAACCTTGGTTATTTGCGCGATCACGATCCCGATGAGAACGATCGTCAAAGACACATGGTTTGAACGCCGACTGGTTTGTCCGAGGCGACGTTGCAGATTCCAAACGGCATCCGGCGACGGAAGAAGCTAAGCTCGCCGCTGTGACGGATCGGAAGCGAATCGTTGTGGCCATGAGCGGAGGCGTCGACTCTTCCGTTGCGGCGGCTCGGCTGGTTGATGCGGGATATGACGTCATCGGCGTCACGCTCCACCTTTGGGATTATCCCGACGATCGCAGCGAAAAAGGTCGTTGTTGCGCTCCCGAAGATCAACACGACGCGCGTCGCGCTGCGGATCATCTGGGCATCCCGCACTTCACGTTCGATCGGCGTGAGCTCTTCAAAGCGCACGTCGTCGATCCGTTTGTCGAGTCCTACGTCGAAGGGAAAACCCCGAGCCCCTGCATCGCGTGCAATCGCTCCGTAAAAATGCGGGAACTGTTTCCGCTCGCCGAACGTCTCGGAGCCGAGCTGATAGCGACGGGGCATTACGCCAAAACCGTGACGGGTTCGGACGGAAAAACTCGCCTGTTTCGCGGGAAAGACCGCGTCAAAGATCAAAGTTACTTCCTGCACATGTTGCGTCAGGACGAACTGGCGCGTCTCGTCTTGCCGCTCGGTGATGCGACGAAGGAAGAAGTGCGGGCCGAAGCATTTGCACGTCGGATCCCTCGAGCGGACAAGGGCGAGAGCCAAGAGCTTTGCTTCGTTCCAAACGGCAAATACGGATCGTTCGTCGGCGATCGAGCGGGGCGGGATCGAGTTCGTCCGGGCCCGATCCTCGACGATCAAGGGCGTGTCGTGGGGCAACACGAAGGCGTGCATTTGTTCACGATCGGCCAGCGCAAAGGCATCGGTGTGGCGCTGGGACGTCCGGTGTTTGTCGTGGGCATCGATCCGGACGATGCGTCGGTGAAGCTGGGAGACGAACAAGCGTTGCTTTCGAAGGGCGCTTTGTTGCGTGACGGGGCCTGGAGCGACGACGTGGTTTTTCCTTTGGAAGCGGACGTTCGCGTACGGGCTCGACATGACGGTCAGCGCGCCACGATCGAGCGGGTGGCGGATCCCGTGACGGGCAACGAGACGTACCTGGTTCGTTTTCACGAACCGGTCAAAGCTGTTTCGCCCGGACAAATCGCGGTGGCGTACGATGGCGAGCGGGTTTTTGGCGGCGCGTTGATCACCTCGGCGCTTTCCGACGTTGCGAGTGGGGTCGCATGAAAAAGCTGCTTTGGGCCGCGCTGTTTGTCCTGCCTCTGAACCTGGGTTGTTCGTTGGGGCAGGGCGAAGGCGACGTGAAGAGCGACGCGCTTTTCGTGCAGGACTGTTGGTACGGCGCGTACGACTTGCAGCCGGACTTTTTTGCGGCTGTTCCATACCGGGAAACCGTCAATGTTCGCGTGCAGCGCGGCACGGATATTCAAGAGGTTTCCGATGGTCTCGCGGTGCTCGTGCAAGACGTGGGGTGGGTACGGGACGAACTCTTGGATCAACCGCTCGAGGTGACGTTGTCTCCGGGTGTGCTTCCGCCGGGCGCGACGTTTCCTCCGCCGCCGCCCGAGGGACAGCCGGCGATCAACATGGCGCTCTACTTGCAGCGCTCGTGTCACAACCAAAATTCGGAGCTCTACGCCGTAGGTGGAACGGTGACGTTTCACTCGTTGTTCAGCGGTGATCCCAATGAAGAAGAGGGCGCGGACAAGTTCACGAATGCCGAGTTTTCGGTGTGGATGGGGGATCCGCGAGATGCGCCGGTGGGCAAAGCGGCGAACGAAATTCCGGCCGATCGTCAATCGCTCGTGACGGGCTTTTTCCGTTTTTATTTCGAGCGGGGCCAGCCCGGGCAGCCATTCCCCTGAACGTTGGGTGAGGATCGTCGGCCTGCATGCTTCTTCCCTGAACAGGAGAGCATCGGAGCTTTTTTCGAGCGGAATGGAAAAAGGAAGCGATTCCGCGTTAACATCCAACCCGCATCATGGTGCAACCTCCGCCTCGACCTGCGGCTGCCCGATCGGGCGGACCGGCTGCTGCGACAACGAACAGCTCTTCTTCGTCGTCCGCGTCGGGTCCGCGCCCGAAGGAACCCGAAAAGGAACTACCGAAAACGTTTTTCCTCGGTCGATACCGCGTGGTCGACGAGATCGGCGTGGGCGGCATGGCCAGCGTGCATCTCGCACGTATGGACGGCCCCGGCGGATTCCAAAAATGGGTCGCGATCAAGCGCATTCATCCGCACCTCGTCGAGGACGATCAGTTTGTCGACATGTTCCTGGACGAAGCTCGCATCGCTGCGGGCATCAACCACGCGAACGTCGCGCAGGTCTTTGATCTCGGCAAAGACGACAACACGTACTGGATCGCGATGGAGTATCTCCACGGCGAACCTCTGCGCGAAGTCATGCGCCAAGCGGAAGAGCGGCGGATGGGGATCACGCCCGAGCTTGCGGCGCGTATTTGTGCCGATGCGGCGGAAGGTTTGCACGCGGCGCACGAGTTGCGCGGGAAAAACGGTCAGCTCCTCGGCCTCGTTCATCGCGACGTGACCCCGCACAACCTGTTTGTCACGTACGATGGTTACACGAAAGTCGTCGACTTCGGCATCGCCAAAGTGGCCGATCGTTTGGCTTCGACTCGAGCTGGAACGCTCAAGGGCAAACTTGCGTACATGTCGCCCGAGCAGGTTCGAGGTGCGGATGTCGATCGCACGACGGACGTGTTTGCCCTGGGCGTCGTCTTGTGGGAGCTCACGACAAACCAGCGTCTTTTCCGCATGGATACGGACCTCGACACACTCGAGAAGGTCCAAGCCTGCATCGTTCCGCCTCCGTCGACGATTGTCCGGGGTTACCCACCGGGCCTCGAGCAAGTCGTTCTGAAGGCGCTTTCGAAGAACAAGAAAGATCGTTACGCGACGGCGCGTGAATTTTCCCGAGCGCTTCAAGGTTTCTTGATGCAGCGCGGAGCGTTTGTCGGACCGGAAGAAGTCGCGCAGTTTGTCCGGAGCGTATTCAACGAACGAATCGCCAAACGCGATGCGCATTTGTCGTGGGCCGCGGAGGTCACGTCGAACATCGACATCGACAAACTTCGTGCGCAACAAGGCGATGTTCTCGAAGCAGTCGACGAAGACGACAAGAAGAAGAACGCGTCGGTATCGAAATCGGCGGTGCAACCTGTGGCGAAGGGACCGTCGGGTCTTCCGGCGCCAAACGAACGTTCGTCGGTGTCGGGTTTGATGGCGGCCGATTCGTTGATGGACGACGACGAGGACATTCCGACGACCGTCGCGACGCGTGATCACATGGAGAAGGCTGCGGCGGCAGGTGCGATGCGCATGCCCGGGCCTGCGGATCTGCGGACGGGACCGAAGCCTGCGGCCGGAATGCCCGCGTATCCGCCTGCGGGTGGTCGGGACGAACGCACGGCGGCTCTTCCGGGTGGCCTGAGTGCGATGGGCGACGAGGTCGATGATTTGAACTCGACCATCGCGTTGCCTGCGAACGCGAAGATCGCCGATCCGGGACCGCCGAAGAATTTCGGACAACCTCCGAGGCCGAACTCGGGGTTTGGCGGGTACACACCCGCGCAATCGACGCCTCCTCCGGGGCCGGGTTTCAACGGACAACCCGTCGCTGCCGTGTCGCAACCTGGGTACGGTTATGGCCAGCAGCCGACGCCGAGTTATCCTCCGCCGCAGCAACAAGGCGCGGCAACGGCTGCATTTCCCAGCGTTCCGCCTTCGGGACCGACGCCGCATCAACAGCAGCAGATGGCCCAGGCCATGTACGGTCGGGGCAATCAGTCGCAGATTGAAACGGCGATGTCGTTGCCGCGTCCCGATCCAGCGCAGCTCTGGATGGCGCAACAACAAGCCGGCGCGCATCAGCAGAAGAAAAACTCGGGCGTGTTGATCCTCGTGATCGCGCTCGTAGCGCTCAGCATCATCGGCATCGGCGTGCTCGTGTTCTTCAAGCTCAAGGCACAACAAGCGCCGACGAAGACGCCTGAAGCGATTGTCGCGCCAAGCGCCACGCTTCCCGCAACAACGCCGCCTCCGCCCGCGCCTGCACCGGCTCCTGCGCCCGCGCCCGCGCCCACACCGGAAGCGACTGCATCCGCCGCACCGCCGGAGCAGCCGCAAGCGAACAACACGCCGCCTCCGGCGAATCCTCCTGCCGGAACGACGAAGACGGCGACGACGGCAACGGCAACGCCGACGGCCACGACAACCGCGACTGCGGCAGCCGGCGGTGGCGATCCAGGCTTCTTGACGATCGTTTGCAACCCGTTCTGCGACGATGTTCTCGACAATGGCCGATCGCTTGGTCCGTCGCCGATCGTTCACTTGTCGGTCAAACCCGGATCGCATCGCATCACGCTCAAGAAAGGCACGATGAACAAGACGATCTCGGTCATCGTCGTGTCCGGTCAAGTCACCGCGCAACGCGTGTCGATGAAGTGAACGTCGGTTCGTTTCGGCAAACTGTTTTGCGAGTAAAACCTCGCCGCGGACAGATGCACACGCGTCCGCTTTGTTCTACGTTGCCGATCTCATGAAGCAGCGATCGCGAAACGTTCGCCCATCGGGACGAACAGGCTCCTCGGCGCCCACCGAAGAACACACGTTCGTCGTTGATACGTTGGCCGCGGGCGGCGCCGGCGTGGGCAGCCTCGAAGATGGGTTGCGGGTGTTCGTCCCGGCAACCGTGCCGGGCGATCGCGTCGTTGCCGCGGTTCAACGAGACGCACGGCCTGCACGAGGTAAGCTCGTTCGTATCGTCGAACCCAGTCCCGATCGCCGTGACGCTCCGTGCCCGCATGTCGAACGTTGCGGTGGATGCGACTTCATGCACATCACGGAGACCGCGCAACAAAAGGCTCACGCGGACATCGTTCGCAACGCCGTGGAGCACGCGACGGGTTCGTCGTGCCCAACCATCCGCGTGCACGCGGCGCAGGCACCCCTGCACTACCGCACGCGCGCCCGATTGTTTGTCCGAACGGAACGAAGCGGAGTTCGTGTTGGGTATCGAGGTTCGGCATCCAATCTCATCGTCGATGTCGACACGTGCGCGGTGTTGCATCCATCCATTGCGCCGGCGCTCGAAGATCTGCGGCTCGTGTTTGCGGGATCCAAAGGTGAAGGCGACGTACAGATCGCGCGTGGAGCTGCGGGGCGTTTGTGCGTGGATGCCGTTTGGCATGGCGAACTGCCTCCAACCGTGTGGGCGGCGATCGATCAACGCATCCAACGTGCAGCGTGGGCCGGTGCGCGGGTGCGCGTCGATGGCGCCAAGGTGCCGGCCACCTTTGGCGATCCTCGTCCGGTGCTCGAAGGTGCCGATGGCGAGCCGCTCGTGATCGCAGCCGGATCGTTTGCTCAAGCGTCCGACGAAGGTGCCAACCTCTTGGCGCGTCGGGTTCTCGCTTTGTCGCACAAGGATCCCGACGTGGCGTCGAACGACGCGTCCCTCGGCACGGTCGTCGAGCTCTTTTCGGGGAGCGGCACGTTCTCCGTTCTTCTGGCGAAATCGGCGACCGCGTTTTTCTCGGTCGAATCCCACGACGAAGCGGCCCGAGCGGCCCGGCAAAACCTTGCCGCCCGTGGTTTGTCCGGAAAAGTCACCGTTGCGGATGCCGATGCGTTCGTCCTTCCGGCGCACGTTGACGTTGTCGTTCTCGACCCACCTCGATCCGGTGCTGCCGGAGCTGCTGCGGCGATCGTTGCGGCTCGAGCTTCGCGCGTGGTGTACGTCGCGTGCGACCCCGCCACGCTTTCTCGCGATCTCGCAACATTCGTTCGGGCCGGGTTTGCCCTTACGCACATCGAGACGTTCGAGTTGTTTCCACAGACGAGCCACGTCGAAACGGTCGTTCGACTCGTCCGCTCGCGCGCACGCCGCGACTGACTGCGCTATTCTCGCCGCGCATGATCCACATCGTCGACGATCGTCTGCGCGAAGAGGCGCGTCGGTTTCGCCTGGTGTTCACCTGTGGCGAATGCGCGCAATACGATCCGGACCACGATCGCTGCTCGCTCGAATATCCGCATACGATGCACCAGGCAGCGGATCTGGATCACGCGTCCGACGTCACCTTCTGCAAGGCGTTCGAATTACGTTGAGCTCAAAGCGAAGTTTGTCCGAGGGTGATTTGTCGGGACGCGATGGTCGTTCCCATCCGCCGTCGTTGCGGCGCCTCGTCGAACGCGCCGTGCGGGATGACAAACTGTTTGTCCGGGGCGAACTCGTCCTCGTCGCTTGTTCCGGAGGTCCGGATTCGACGGCTCTTTTGCATGTGCTCGCGCTGTTACGACGCACGTTGGGGCATACCGTCGTGGCGCATGGCGTGGATCACGGCCTTCGTCCCGAAGCCTCTCGCGAGCTCGAGCTCGTCGCGCAGCTGAGTGTGAAGCTCGGCATTTCGTTTGACGTCACACGAATTGACGTAGCGCCTGGATCCAACGTGCAAGCGCGGGCTCGGGAAGCGCGGCATCGAGCTCTTCAAGAGGCGGCGATTCGGGCCGGCGCTGCGGTCGTGGCGACGGGCCACACGGCGGATGATCGCGCCGAGACTGTTCTTTTGCGTCTTTTGCGTGGGGCCGGTCCCAAAGGACTTGCCGTCTTGACGTCTCGAGCGCCGGCGCCAGTGACGCTGCAAGGCTCGGATCCACCGCGAGATCTCATCCGGCCGATGCTTCGTGCGCGTCGTGAAGATGTGCTCGCGCATCTGCATCGACACGAATTGGAAAGCGCGGACGACCCGTCGAACGTGGATCCGCGGTATTTGCGGGTGAGAATTCGTCGCGAGCTGGTTCCGCTGCTCGAAGACCTTTCGCCGAGCATCGTGGATCACCTATGCGCGCTTGCGGACATGTTGGCCGAGGTCTGTCCGGACGAAAGCGTGCTCGAGGGCCTGGGTCGAGCCCAGCGGGACATGATCGAGCGAGCGCGAAGATCAGGTGAACGAATTGTTAAGATTCGTAAGAAGGGGGGGCGAGATGTGGCGGTCACCTTTGCAAAAGGAAAAATCGTCCTTACCGAGAGAAACTGAATCGGTTCGGAGCGGCGAGCGCACGCAACGTTTCAACGCTTTGCATCGATCCGTGGGCTTTCGTCGACGGGCATGACGATGCGTGGCATGCTGGTCTCGATAAGCGTTACATTCGGACGCAATCTATTCGTTCCCACCGAGGGGCGAGTTCCCGAGGGTATTCGTGAAGCAATCGCACAAGACGCTGCTGCTTTGGGTTCTGTTGATCATGATGTTCGTCGTGATCTGGGGCGTATTTTTCCCGGAACGCACGCCGGCTACACAGGTCGCATTCAGCGACTTCATGGCCAAAGTTCACGCCGATCGTGAAAAACAGCCGTATGTCGAATCTGTCACCATCAAAGAGCGCGAATACGCCTACGTGGAGAAAGACCCGATCAGTAAGAAGACCGAGCGCAAGGTCACGACGGGTCCCGCGCCTGCTGATGGAATCACCAAAGATCTCTACGATCACAACGTCATCGTGAAATTCGAGAAGGAGGATTCGTCGCCGTTTTGGTCCGGCGCGCTCGTGACGATCCTCCCGATGGTTTTTCTTTTGGTGATGTTTTACCTGTTCATGCGACAGCTCCAAGCGGGCGGCGGAAAAGCGATGAGTTTCGGCAAATCGCGCGCCCGGCTTCTGTCCGAATCGCAGAACAAGATCACCTTTGCCGACGTCGCCGGTATCGACGAAGCCAAAGACGAACTCGAAGAAATCATCGCCTTCCTGAAGGATCCGAAGAAGTTTCAAAAACTCGGCGGACGTATTCCCAAAGGCGTCTTGATGATGGGTCCTCCAGGGACGGGAAAAACCCTCCTCGCCAAGGCCATTGCCGGTGAAGCAGGCGTTCCGTTCTTCTCGATCTCCGGATCGGACTTCGTCGAAATGTTTGTCGGCGTCGGGGCCAGCCGCGTTCGCGACCTCTTCGAACAAGGCAAAAAACACGCGCCCTGCATCATCTTCATCGATGAAATCGACGCCGTCGGTCGGCACCGCGGCGCAGGTCTCGGCGGTGGTCATGACGAACGCGAACAAACGCTCAATCAGTTGCTCGTGGAAATGGACGGCTTCGAATCCAACGAAGGTGTCATCATCATTGCCGCGACAAACCGACCCGATGTCCTCGATCCCGCCATCCTTCGCCCCGGCCGTTTCGATCGCCGCATTACGGTGAATCGTCCCGACGTCCGCGGTCGCGAAGGCATCCTCGACGTGCACACCAAGAAAGTTCCGCTCGGCTCCGACGTCGTCCTCGAAGTCATTGCCCGCGGTACGCCTGGGTTTGTCGGGGCGGACCTCGAGAACTTGGTCAACGAAGCCGCGCTGCTCGCTGCTCGTCAGGACAAAGATTCCGTGTCGATGATCGACTTCGAGATGGCCAAGGACAAAGTCCTCATGGGCTCCGAACGCCGCTCGATGATCATCTCCGAGGAAGAAAAGTGGAATACGGCCGTTCACGAAGCCGGCCACGCCATCATGATGATCGCCAACGAGCATCATGATCCGGTCCACAAGGTCACGATCATTCCGCGCGGACGATCGTTGGGCGTGACGATGCCTTTGCCCCGCGGTGACGTTCTGAGCCGAACCAAAGAGCAATTCGAGGCGCAGATTCAATCGGCTCTCGGTGGTCGAATCGCGGAAGAGATCTTCTTCGGCAAACTCACCACCGGCGCTTCCAACGACATTCGCCAACTGACGCACATCGCGCGAGCGATGGTTTGCGAATACGGCATGAGCCGACTTGGACCGCTGGCGTATGGCAGCGAAGAAGGCTCGATCTTCTTGGGTCGCGATTACACGCAACGCACCCAGGATTATTCGGAAGAAACGGCCCGACAGATCGATGCGGAAGTTCATCGCATCATCGACGAGCAGTACCAAATCGTGAAAAACACGCTGCTCGAGAAGCGCGATCGCCTCGAAGCCATTGCCAAAGCGTTGCTGCAACGCGAGGCGCTCGACGCGGAAGAACTCAAGGCCGTCTTCGAAGGTCGCGAGCTTCCCGAACGTCAACGCGTCGTCATTCCGACGTACGCCGAGCGAGAGAAGGCCGCGAAGGAGAAGCGTCGTCAAACCAGCATCTTCGGCGCTCCCAAGCCTGCTCCCAGCACCTGAGCGTTCTCCGAAGTAAGTAAAACCGGGCCGGGTCTCGAACCTGCGCCCGGTTTTTCTTTTCGAAACTGCATAACACGCATCCGTGCCCGCAATCCAACGGACCTCGTCCCAATACCGCAGACAAAATGGGGGTTTGGGGAGCGTAGCCCCCCCATCACAAACAAAACTCTTCGCGAAGCGCGCTTGTTAGCGCCCGGAGCGAACGTTCAAATCAAGGCGTGCTGCAACACCCACTACGGCGCTCGCAACGTCGCCTGCACGTACCCGAAGTGCTGCATCCCGAGGCGACCTCGGCCCGAGGCTTCGAGGATGTTCTTGGCGCCTTCGCCCGTCAGGAACAGGCCGTACCCCGCGTCGATCGACAGCGGTTCCCACAAGCGCAATCCAATGCCGACGTCGATCTGATGGCCCAGCGTATGCGATTCGTTTGTCGCGGAAGCACCGATGGGCGTGAGTGATGCCGACGTCCACCGTCCCTTGGGATTGGCCAGACCAACGTACCGATACCCGACGCTGACGCTCAGAGGTTCGACCGGACGAACTTTGATGTCACCGCCGGCCAGGATCAGGTTGGACCACGAATAGAGTCCCATGAGGTTGTGACCGGGGCGTTTGTCCGGGGCGATGGGATCGAAACGCGTTTGTACGGCGGCCGGATCGGTGCTGCCGTCGTCTCCCGAGGCATAAGCAGCCTCTGCGCCGAACGTCGCATGCCACGGCAAGGCTGTTTCCCAGGTGGCTCGACCGGCGATGGCGTACGCGCGAAGGTCGCGGTTGACGCCGTAACTCGAGACTTGGCCGAGCTCGTAAGCGCCGTCGACGGCATAATGAAACCCGCGTTTGTCCCCGGACAAGCGTGCGTACAGGACAAACGTGTTGCTGGGCGTCAAGTCGGCGGCTGTCGGAGGTCGAACGATCCGGGCGAGGCCGCCGATTTCCGCTTCGAGCAAAGGCATCGCGTGCCAGACAGTGCGCAAACCATAGAGCTGACTGCCGGTTGTCGCGGGTGAAGGTCCACCCGGCAACGTGTCGCTCGTTCCGCTGGTCGTGCCGGCAAGGCCACCGAGTCCTGCGCCGAGGCTCGTACCGATGAGGGCGCCGAATGCTTCGATGTCGAAACGTTTGATGGTCAATCCCAATCGTGCAGCGTCAAACGCACGAGGTGTTTGCGTCCAGTCGCTGTCGCCAAGGAGGCGCCCGTCGCCCCAGACGATGCGTTGTCGCCCGATGCGAAACCACGCGCGGCGGTTTTTGGCGTGGATGTCGAGGTAGCCTTCGTACAGGCCGAATCCGTTGGGGAATTCGTTTTGCGGAACGGCGAAACCGAACGTGTTTGACCCGGCAATCAAGCGTGCGTCTTGTAAAACCAACGCTCCGGTTACGGCGCCACGATCTACGGCAAGTCCAAGGCGAGCGCGTGACGTTGCGGCCCATTGATTCGGGTACAGCGGCGTCAGGTACGTCGCTCCCTCGAAACGCGGCGGGAGGTTCGACTGGTAGGCATCTTCGAGCACCGCGTTTCGCGTGAAGTACACGCCGCCGATGTCGAACGGAGCCTGACGATATTCACCGCGCAAACGCAGTTCGACCGACGGTCGGAACGTAAAGCCGCCGATCGGAATGGACTCGGGAAGTGGCGTTGCTTGGGCCAGGGCCGTCGAGCTCGCGACGAGCGCCGCCGTGGTGCAGCCGAAAGAAACGAGTGCCTGCGTGATCGATCGCGTCATGCGTGGCTCGGGGAAGCGGTGAGGGAGCGTCGAAAAGAACGCCTGCGGAGCTTATGCGCCGCAACGTCGGGCGACAAGGTTACTCCGGGAAGCGCTAGCCGCACTGCAAGATGCTTCCCCAAAGCTCGTTGTTCGACTTGCCTTTTTGCACGAACACAACCGTTACGTAGTTGCCGACGACGCCCACCATACTTGCGCCGTAGTTGCTCGATGGAGGAGACAACAGGATCGGATCTCCGACGGCGGTGAACGTTGAGGAAAACGTTTGAGCTCGTACGGATTTTGAACTGGACGAACCTTCTGTCCACACCAGGACCCATCGTCCATCGGCCAAGCCGCCGATGGAGGGATGATTCGCATCGCCGCCGGGACCTCCCGCAGGCGCTTCGAACACGGTGGTCGTAGCGGGAATTTTTCCGATCGGCGCGTGTCCGATACGCAGCTTTGACGGGCTTTGTTCTCCGGCTTGATCGCCGAACACGATCGCGACTTCGCGTCCGTTGGATCCGACCATCGCTTCACCGGCAGATCCGCCGGAGCCCGCGACGTTGACCAGGTTGGTGACGGGTTTGCGATCCGGTCCGATGAGGGCCGCGTAGACCTTTTTTTGTCGTGACGAACCCGCGCGCAAGGCCGCGACAAAGCCGCGATCGCCGAGCCGCGAAACGCGAATGTTCCCCGAGAGATCGTCGTTCACGGGCCAAAGTCGATTGGCGACGCCGCTCGGTTGATCCGCCCACGCCAGGTGTTTGTCCGAAATGCCGAGGTAAAACGGTTTGTCGGCATTGACCACCGCGAGCGACCTCAAGCTCCCCGGAGGCTCGACCGTGGAGATGAAGAAGGTCTTGCCCATCGGCGAGACACGCGCGATCTCGGACTTGGCCTTGTCGACGAACTCTTCCTCCACTTGCCCCGACGCGGGAGTGACTTCGAACCCCACGGCTTCGTCGTCGCTCTTGGCATAACCGACGGCGACTTTTCCCGAAGCTTGAACCAGCAATTCGAAGGGTACGTCTTTTGAAACCACGGGTGCCCAACGAGCGGGCTGCTTGACGACCCAACAAGGTTTCGGCGGACCGGGGAGTTTTTCCTGGATAGCGCGGGCGATGTTCGCCACGCCCGTACGAGCATCGGAACCATTGTTCGCGGAAGGTTTTACCGAGCAACGTCCGACGAAAAATGCGCCGATCACCATCGTAATGAGCGTCGCGCCGCTCATGAGAATCGCGTTCATCGGCAGTTGCGGCGGGGCTTCCGGCGCAGGAGGTTTTACCGCACGGAGCGCATGCGACGTCGCGGCATGGGGAGTTCCCGCGGGCAAACGCACGAATTGCGGCGCATCACCGTTTGTCGCCGATGGCGGCGGCAATGGCGGGGGCTGCAATTGCAGCAAAAGCCCTTTGGGCATGCGTCCCGGCGGCAGCACCTTGGCCAAGAAATCCGCAGCCAAGCGAATCGTGCGACTCACTTCATGCGGCCGTTTCGCTTGGTCGTCATCCTCGACATCGTGCTGGAAATCGACCGGCAACATCGTCGTTGCCGTCGGTTCACGCACTTTCGGTGGCGCCGGCAAATGGGGCGCGATCAAGCCGAGAGACTCGAGCCGCGCCGTCGTTCCCGCATACGCCGGAATATCCGAGATCCGCTCCAGATCCGCAGATGGCGCCGTCGGTGGCGCTTCATCGGGCTGTTTGACCTGCGAATTGCCGTACGACTCCATCAAGCCCGGAGGGCGATCGAGCGGGCGTGTGTCGTCAGGAGCTTCGACGTCCTGCTCGTTTCGGTTCTGCGTCGACGGCATTCTTCCCGGACGCAGGCTCAACGTGTTTTTCGCGAACTGATACGTCGTCGATTCCGTCGATTCGTCCGTCGGTCGACGTTCGTCATGAGGGCTCGGCGGGGGAGCTGTTCGAACGACACTTCCGCGCGAAGGTTGCGCGATCGGCTGGGCATCGCGCGGGCTCGGTACGTCGCGCGCAGCCGTCTCGACGGGCGGTGCAGGCCGAGCGATGGCGGGGCTTTTTTCGGGTGTGTTGGTCGTTTCGTCGTCGTTGATCGACCAGTCTTTGTCGATCGCGGATGTCGATGGGCCTCGCGGTGCGGGTGCCGGATGCAGTGGTTTGGCCGGTGCAGCCGGTACTCGCACGACACCCACGGGCCGCGGGGCCATGGCAGGTTTGGCGGCGACCTCCGAGGGCAAACGAGGTGCAGCGGGAATTGCCGGGCCGAAGTTCGGTCTGAGCGTCTTGACAAACGCGGGGGGTTTTGCGCCGGCGGTGTTCGGCCGCGGAGGCGCGACGCTGGGGACGCGTTTTTCCTTGGAGGGCTCTTCCTTGGGCGGGTCTTTCCCTTCCCCTGTGATCTCCGAGTAAATCTCGCGTGCGGCGATGCCTTGCAACGTCGCTTTGGTCGGCCCCGGTGCAGGTGGGTTTGTCCCGGCGCCTGCAGGTGAAGCGGCATGGAGGTTCGCGAATTCCGGCACCGAAGACGCCGGCATCCACGCACTCATTCCTTCGCGCCAAACCAGCGTCGATGCCGGCAACACACCCCCGGCGATCGCCGCTCGCAACTCGTCCGCCGCGACCAGGCGCTGCTCGCCCTGCTCGTCAGCCCAACGCCATGAGTCGGACTGGCTCAAGCACGCCCCCTTGGCGCGTCTGCACCGCTCGTTTTTCGGTGCTCTTCCGATTGGTGTCCGACGGGCACGGCAGGTCGAATCGTACCCATCCTTTGGGAGGAAAGGACAATTTTTGTCTTTTCACGCAACTCGCACCCCGCTCGTGACGAAGGATCTTCATGAACACTTCCACACGATCCGGTTTCTCGATCCGTACTGTCGTTCGCGCGTTCGCTTCGGTCTTGTTCGACGCACTCAGCCCTGCCGCTTGTGCGGCATGCGATCAGCCGATCTCGTCGGGACGCGTATTTTGTGCCCCTTGCGCGATGACGATCGAGCGCGATGGGCCTTCATCCGACGGCGCCGTCGCGTTTGCTCGTTTTGGTGGAGCGTTGGCGATTGCGCTCAAGCGATTCAAGTACGAGGAGCGGCCGGACTTGGCTCGCCCCTTGGGGCATTTGTTGCGTCGAGCGGTCGTGGAGGCGGGAATTGGCGCGGATGTCGTCGTTCCCGTTCCGCTTCATCCGCACAGGCTTGCCGAACGAGGATTCAATCAATCGGCGCTTCTGGCCCGATCCGTGGCGGTTCAAATCGACAAACCGTTCGCCCCGCGGGCTCTCGAACGGTGCCGACAAACGGCCCAACAAGCTCGTCTCGGACGGGCGGAACGATTGGAGAATATGGCGGAGGCGTTTCATGTACGAGACAAACGCGCCGTGGAATCGAAGAAAGTGCTGCTCGTGGACGATGTGCTCACGACCGGAGCCACATTATTGGCTTGTCGTGACGCACTGGACCGAGCCGGCGCGGCGGAGGTGATTTCGGTTTGTCTAGCCCGTGCTGGTCAAACGTGAAACCGGTAATGGTTTTTCTTGGGCGATCTTCGTGGACAACGTCGCTTCGGCTCGGGCCAGCCTTTCCGCGACCTCCGCGGCTGTCGGGCGCTTCGTAGGATCGGCATCCACGCAACGTTCCAGCAAAGCCGCGACATCAGGCTCCAACCCTTTGACGCGACGTAGTCCTGTCGGACGCGGCAGAGGTTGTCCCTGCATACCGGCGAAAATGGGCGGAACATTGAAGGCTTTTTTCGCCGTCAAAATCTCATAAGCCATGACGCCGAAACTAAAAACATCCGAATGCGCCTTCCATTGCTTCGATCCTTGAGCCAACTCGGGGCCCATGTACGTCGGAGTTCCGACCAATATCCCCGTTCGCGTGACTTCTTGCACGGGCGGCGGCGGGACACTGCGTCGAGAGGGTGGAGGTGCATCCGGATCGCGAAATGGCGACGGCATACCCGGCGAACTCTTGCGCGAAGGCGGCGGCATATCCGAAATATCCACGGCCGGAATCGTCGCAATCGAAGGATTCGGCCGCTTGGAAGGCGGCGAAGATTCGTTGAAATCGAGCGACGTGAGCGTCGATATCGTGGAACCGGCTCGTCGGGCCGCAGGCGGCAAATCACTCAAATCGAGGGCGGGCATCGATTGCGTGGTCGTCGCGGAACGTCGCGAAGGCGGCGGCAAATCACTCAAATCGAGTGCGGGCATCGATTGCGTGGTCGTCGCGGAGCGTCGCGAAGGCGGCGGCAAATCGTTCAAATCAAGTGCGGGCATCGATTGCGTGGTCGTTGCGGAGCGTCGTGAAGGCGGCGGCAGGTCGTTCAAATCGAGGGCGGGCATCGATTGCGTGGTCGTCGCGGAGCGTCGTGAAGGTGGCGGTAAGTCGAAATCTCTCGGACCGCTCTCCAATCCGGTCAACGTGGGCACGGCCCGACGTGTATGCGATGGCAAATCCAAATCGCGACCGCCTGCATCCACGCTCGCGGGAGTCGGCATCGATCGTCGTGAATTCGGCGCCGAATCCGAATCTCTCGCAGATGTTTCGAATCCGGTCCACGTCGTCGTCGAGCGTCGGGAAACGGGAGCTGCGTCGATATCCCGCCCGCGCTCGGACACCGGATTTCCTTCCAATGCTTCGCGGGTCAATGTCGAAATACCGAAATCCACCAATTTGACCGCCGGCGACCCATCGGGTTTTTCAGACACCATGACATTGCCGGGTTTCAAATCGCGATGAATGACCCCTTGCGCATGCACGGCCGCGAGACCTTGCGCCATTTGTCGCAAAACCGATAATGCCCAAGGAACGTTGCGAAATCGAGCCTTGTGGCGCTGCAATGGTTCGCCCTCGCATAACTCCATCACCAAATAGAGCAAGCCGTCGGGCGTCACGTCCACGTCCGCAATGGAGGCAAGGTTTGGATGGTCCATACGCGCCAATATTTGCGCTTCGCGGACCATACGCGTCATCGCCACCTTATCGCGACGACTCGTCAGCACTTTCATGGCAAAATGCCGACCGTCACGAATACGCTCGACATCGTACACGACCCCCATGGCGCCTTGGCCGAGGTCCCCGGAAACTCGATATCGATCCGCAATCACCGTTCCCGGCTCGAACGTAGGCCCATCTTCACCGACGAGCTCGTCGTCGTCGTCCATTTCATCGTCACGCAGAGATGAAAGCAAACTGGTCGTGTGTTGCTGAATTTTGCGTCGAAGTTCTTCGTTCAAAACTTCGACTTCCGCCTTTTTCGATTCGATCGTATGAATCTTGGCTTGCACGTCGCGCCGCATCGTATCGAGCGCCCGGGCCAAATCCGCAAATTGCCCATGCCCTTCGACCACGATGGGCGTTTCGATATCGCCCGCCGCCAATCGAGCCGCCGCTTCGAGCAAAGCCGTTTGTTTGCCGATCAGCTTCTTTTGTACCGCACTGTCGAGCTCGGCCCGAATGGCCCGCGTCGTCACGATCGTAATCGACAGTTTTTCGCCCAAAATGTGCAGAATGGACCGATCACTCTCCTGCAAGCCGCGCGGCGAACCATTTCCTTCGAGGTACAATACGCCCAAGAGTTCGTCGCGAACGATCAAGGGTTCGGCGATCACCGTATTTTGTGTTCCGGCGACGCGTTTTTGCATGATCGGGGCTCGTTGCGTTCGCACCTCGTCGACAATGTCGGTATGATAAGAAAGTTTGTCCGCGGGTATCTCTTTTTCGCCCGGTTCTCGAGCGGTCACCAATTCCAAATCCGAATTGGGTCCCGGCTTCATCACGAAAAGCAATGCTTTTTGAATCGGCAAAAGCCGCATGATTTCATCAAGCCCCACTCGGGCATGTTGTCCCCGTTCGAGGACCTGCGCCGAAGCGAGACTCAATTCGAGAATTCGCGAATACTTACCCGCTCGCTCCTGCGCCGCCATGATCCGGCGCATCACGATGAGCCCGAGCGCAAGCGTAAACAAAAACACGCCCAAATGGCTCGAGGATGTGTTTGTTCGAGCAATCAAGCCCAGGGCCGCGGCCGCGTCCGGAACGGCCATGCTCGCCGCAACGAGAAAACCAATTCCAAAAATGCGCGCATCCAAGTCGCCGCGCACCATTCCAATGACCGCCCGCACGGCGACGACGGCAACGGTGACCGCCGCCAAAGCCTGAAACAACACCAGGGTCTGCAAAGGCCCGACGAGACCCAAAATCACGGCCAACGTCGCCGCTCCGAAATACACCGCGTGTGTCCAGCGTAAAGCCCGCAAAATCCGAAATCGATCCGCACCGAAGGTGTGATCGACATAAGCTGCAAAAAGAATCGGCACGACATACAAACCGGCCAATTCGACGTGCAACCACGCCACCGGGTTATTGAGCAACAATCCGCGAATCGGAGAAGCCACGGCCAAATACAAACCCAAGGAAAACGTGAGCAGGCCGTACAACAAATGGCCTTTGTTTTCACGATCCCACGAATAAAGGGCCAGCACGATGAGACCGAAAGCCAATAATATGACGCCCATGCCCAGCGCCGGCAGATCGGCGCGTATGCTCGCCAGCGTCAATTCCGACCGGGGACCGAGCAAAGGTTGCCCGTGCGGCCCAATGCCGAGGTGTTCCGAATAAATCCGTAACGCCAACGTTCTGCCCGCGAAGTTCGAACCCAACGGGATGTCGTGCGACTTGTATCCCCAAAAAGTCAGCCCCTTCGGAACCTCGAACTCGGCAAAACGATACACCATCTGCCCGTCGAGATACGCCTCGAACCATTGATCCGCACTTTGCAGATGCAGAATCGGATCTCCCGGTGCATTGCCCTCGAGACGTGTACGCAGCCACAAAAAGCGTTCGTGTCCACGTCCTTCGTACGTCGAAAATTGCTTCAGCGGGCGCCATCCCTCGACAAACCCCGCCCTCGCCCACTCGTACGCACCCGTTTGTCCAGGCGAATCACCCCAGCGATACTCCCACGATCCTTTGTACTCATACGAATCCGTCGTGAGGCTTGGTTCTTCGGCCTGCGCAGGCACGTTCGACCCAAGCAGCAACAGAGCCGAGCTGCCGGCGACGAACCAACGCGAGAGCATGCCTAGACGCATCCGAAGAGGGATCCGGGATCGAAAAAGTTGGGGGGCGAGACTAGCAGAGAGCCTCGTGTCCCGAGAAGAGGGTCGTTTGACCGGGCGGATCAAACTTTGGGGAGCCGAGTCATTTCGTCGGGTTTTTGTCGGTTGTGCCGGATGGAGAGCTTACATGTCGCCGGCGACTCGAACCGTGCAAACCGAGGCGTCCTTTGGTCGGCGTCGTCAAGGGAAAAGTCGTCGAGCCGCAGCTGCGTCTCGAACCCAGGATGAGCAACGAGCGTCGCGTCGGCGCTTGTGGTTTTACCCGGCCGCTTTCCATCGTTGCACCAAATCGACGACGGCTTTGTCCCACTCCGAGAATTCGAAGGCGAAACCTTTTTCCAAGAGTCTTCCCGGGATGACGCGACGGCTCTTCAACACGAGCTCGGTATCCGTACGCATGGCCCAGGCGCCGATTTCGAGCATCCATTTCATCGCGGGCAAACCAATGGGCATACCCCACGCTTTGCGCATCGCGCGCATGAAATCGTTGTACGGCAAGGGCCCGGGCGAAGCGATGTTCACCGCTCCGTCGATGTCTTCACGCTCGATCAAAAAGTCGATGGCGCGAATCAAATCGCGATCGTGAATCCAAGATACGTATTGTTTTCCGCCTGCCGCCGCGCCGCTCAATCCAAGACGAACGAGGCGCGACATGACGTCGAATATGCCGTCGCGATCGGGACTCATGATCATCGAAGCTCGAAGCGCGACTTTGCGCGTGTTCGGTGTATTCGCTTCGAACAGCGTTTTTTCCCAATTCTTGGCGATTTCGACGCTATAACCCCAATATGCGGGGACGTCCTTCTCTTCGCCGCCGATGATCCCCGTCACTTCATCGTTTGCCGCGTCAAACCTATGCGCGTAAATCGTCGCCGTGCTCATTTGCAGCCAGAGTTTGGGCGGTTTTGCGGCTTTTTGGATCGCCTCGCCGACGACGCGCGTCGAATCGACGCGGGAATCCATCATTTGTTTGAGGTTTTCCGGCGTGTAACGACAATTGACGGTTCGTCCGGCCAAGTTGACGACGATGTCCGCTCCGTCGAATTCGCCGGCCCACGGGCCGAGCGATTTTCCATCCCACGAGACGGTGCGTCCCGATGGAACGGCGGCTCCTCGGCACAACACGACGACGTCGTGACCCTGGGTTATGAAATGCCGTGCAAGCACCTGGCCGACTTGGCCGCTGCCACCGGGGAGAATGATTTTCATGGGGAGGAAGATAGGGAAAGAATCGACGTGCGGCCAGAGTGAATCCGGCCGACGCGTTTTTCAACCCATGAAGAAAGCGTTCAGCTTGTTGCCGTCGAGGTCGCGGAAATAACCGGCATAAAACGTCGGGCCGCGATTTCCGGGAGCGCCTTCGTCTTTGCCGCCCATTTCGAGCGCCAATTTGTGGATTTCGTCGACCTTCTCGCGCGAATTCACGGCCAAGGCAATCATGACGCCATTGCCCACCGTTGCCGGCTGACCATCGAACGGAATCGCGATCGCGAAGCCGGGTTGGCCGAACGACGTACCCCACAAGATGAAGCGGTCCATTTCCATCAAACGCTTCGCACCCAAGGCACCAAGGAGCTTGTCATAAAACGCAGCGGCCTTGTCTTTGTCGTTCGTTCCAACGGTCGTGTAGCCAATCATCGTCGTTTCTCCTGCAACATAGACCTCGAACGGCTTGCCCGGGTCTTTCGGTGGGCGCACCTTACTCGGTTCGTTCCCGACGGTCCAGCTGGTTTTTCGACCTGCGTGAGCCTACTTGGCAATCTCGACGCGAATCGAATCTTGGCAGGGAATCGCCACCGGCTGTCCCCCCGATAACCACTCCGGATAAGGACCGTCCGCGGTTTTCGCAATGCGCACGAAATACTTGCCGCAACGATTTTGCAGTCGCGTATTGGTTTGTCCAAGCTTACGACCGCTCACGTACACCGTGGCCTCGTCCGGATACACGACCGTGAGATAACCTTGACCATAAGGCAATGGCGGAGCAGGCGTTTCTGTCGCAGCGGACTTGTTCGGCGCCGGCAAAGCGGCGGATGGCGCATTTGTCAAAAGCGCAACCGGCGCTGTGGGTGCCGTGCTTGTCGCTATGCGTGGCGATGATCCGGACAGCGACGCCGACGGAGCCGTTGAAGTCGTCGGCGTTGGTTTGTCGGAAAATGCCAATACGACGAGCGCGACACCGATCGCGACGATACCAAATACGACGGCCAGCACGACGACCGACGGACGTTTGTGTTCCAATGTCGGCGGCACGGGCGGCGGCGCAAATCCTCGCTTCAGTTTGGGAGGTTCGGGCGTATTCGGTCGCGGGCCGAATCGTACGGGTTTGGCCGTGGGCGGTGGTCCGAGCGGCGGAGGTGCCGGCCCGACGCCCGGGTTTGGCGGAGCATCCGGGACGGGGGGCGGCAGAGGCATCAGTTCGGTGACGTCGGATTCGAGCCGTCGGCGTGATTTGGGAGCGGCATCGGGGTTTTTCTTGGATTGCGTTTGTCCAAAACCCGCCGCTTCGAGTTCACTCGGCGAACGACTCGTTGCTTCATCGAAAAGTTTGTCGAATGCATCTTCGTCGGGAACCGAAGCCATCCATTCCGTGCGTGGCTTGCGCGCCTTGGCATCCATTTCGAGCGGCGCGGCAACGGCTAATTTCGGCACGCCCGATCGGGGCGCTCGTTCCGATGAGACCCCCGGCTGCGACGTCGGCGCATTCTCCATTTGCGGCAATCGCGGCGCCTTGGGAATTCCACCGTCTTGTTTGGGCACTTTGTCCGCGAGCGCCTTCAGCAACGGATATACGGATTTCGGCTGGACATCCTCGAATAAAATCGGCGGCAAGGAGCCCGCGGGACGCAGCGATTGCGGCGCGACGGGAGGCGTCGTCGACAGCCGCTCTTTGCTCGATATCGCCGGCTGTGAAGGGCGAATACTCTGCAATGGAATACGCGGACGCGAAGCGGAAGGCAACGATGGCCGAGCTCCGCTGTCTGGGTTTGGCCGAGTATCACGCAATGCATCCAAAACTTCGCAAAGTTCGTCGCGCCCGGCTTCGATGCCCGGCAATAGACCCAGCGCCATTTCCATTTCCCGACAAGATGCCGGCCGTTTCTCCACGAATGGTTCGAGCGCCGCATCAATCGCCGTCGATACGGATTTCAATACATCGGGACGCTTGATCGATAATCGCTCGGGACGAATCCCCTTGTCCGAAGGCAGGAGCCCGGTGAATAACCACCACAAAAACAATCCCAATCCATACACATCGGCTTTGGGCGTAATTGCTTCCCCTCGTAATTGCTCGGGCGCTTTGAATCCCGGGGCGGCATTTTTCGGCACCATGACGGTGTCCGGACTTCGCCCCAATATTTTGCCCAGCCCGAATCCCGAAAGACGAACCTGACCGTCCCAACCCAAAAGCACGTGCTCCGGATGCAATCCGCGATGCACGATCGGCATGGGTTTTCCATTTTCGTCGCGCGCATTGTGTGCATGCACGAGGGCCGCAGCGATCTCACGCCCGATGTATCCTTTCGCCGCGTCCGACAAAGATTTCTTGTTTTGTTCGAGGTACGAGACGAGCCGTTCGATCGTCGTGCCTTCGATATGTTCGAGCACGAGGACCAATTGTTTTTCGTGCTCGAAGAAGTCAATCATTCGCTGAATCGCCTGATGATTCAGCGTGGAACAAATGGCGGCTTCTCGCGCGAGCTCTTCGACAAACCGCGCGTCACCTTCGGCGGTATTGGCGACGAGCTTGAGCGTGTAGAGCCGCGCGAAGCCCATCGGGCCATCCTTGCGCGCCACATACACGCGTGCCGAACCGACTCCATGCGCACGACGCACGATCTTGTACGTGCCGATGCGATCGGGGACGGGCTCGGTCGGAAACATGGCGTGATGATACAGAAGAATGTGTTCGAACCCAAATCATCTGCAATGAGCGTCGAACGTGGGGCAAAATTGCGTCGCAGCCGCGTGAAGCAGCTCAACCGGTAACGTCTTGGTCGCCCCGTCCGTCACACAGCGAATGCACAACGTATGCGATGCGCCGTAATCCCGGAGCAACCGTCAAGTGGAAAGGCCGTCGGCAACGGTCATGGTAATGACGCAAATGGCTCCGCAGATGCTTGCGATGTATTTTGCATATACGCAGACGATTCCGCAGATGCTTGCGACGGGTTCTGCCGATGCGCGGGAGGCATTGCAGACGCTTGCGGTTGGGTCTGCGCGAATGCGGAGGGGCTTGCGGGAGGTTGCGGGAGGAATTGCGTATTGGCGCGGCGAATTGTGCGGGGACGGGTCACTCGTCCGGTTGCGGCAGGCGAACTTCGCTGACCGTGGGCCGGCGAATGTTTCCTGCGAATTCAATCGCTCCTGCCTCGGCAAGTCCGATCAATCGGCGGAGGTAGACGCAAACGAACGCACTCGTTAGATCATGATCATCGGCTTCAATTGCGCTGGCAACCACTCGGCTCACCTTGTACCATCGCGGACGAATCCCTTTCATCAGGGTCTCATCCGCTTTGGCCAGAGCCTCGGGACCCAGTATCTCCATGAGCGCTGTTTCGTCTTCCTCAGGCTCATCCGGCAATTGCCATTCTTCGGTTTCTGGGGCTTCGATGGGCCCCTGATATCGCCCGTCGTTGTTGGGCGTGACGGCGTCGGCGCATAACGCAAGAAGCTCATCCTTTGAACGAGCTTTCATGGTCCAAATGATGGTACTCTCTTGGACTTGTCGCAAGTTTCTCAGCGCTTCTGCTTTGCGACCCAATTGATAATTGGTTTCCGCAAGGCGGAAATGAATTGCCTGCTGATCGTACTCGATATTCAACTCGTCACACAGGTCGAGTCCCTTCTGGAAGTCTGCAATGGCGCCTTCGTAGTCAGCTGCTCGAAGCGCATACCAGCCGCGCGTGAAGTACGATTCCGGCAATCGAGGCGCGAGTGCAATCATTCGAGTCATCGCCGCAATTGCATCAGGGAAATGGTTTTCCTCCGCGTAGGCGTACGCCAAGGCATCCCATGCATTCGGCTCAAGAGGATATTGCTCGGTTAATGCGAGCAATTCCCCTCTGGCCTTCGGATCATCGAGTCGAACACGTACTTTGATCTTTCGGATCAAATGTTCCAAATCCTCACGCATCAGTACCTCCGTCCCGGCCGGCCTGGGCTAACCCAATTACGCGGCTTGCCACCGCATTCCTCACTGACGATATTGAAAATGCACTCATCCATGGTTCTGCTGGGCCCAACCACCTCCAGATGAGGATTCGGCTGCGCCAGCCACTTCTCGCAGTTCTCCGCTGCCCACTTTTTCTCCTCGTCGCATTCTTCTTTGCTTGGTTTTCGAGGCTTTGGCATTGCCATCGCCGCAACCACGACAATCGCCACGGCCACGACAATGGTAATACCCCCCGGCGCGCTGATGACAATGGGCGCCAAACGAATCGCTTGCGGCAACAAAGCCGTCGTTCCCAGCAATGCCCGCGACGAAGATGCTA